>UEXM01001677.1_pt1 | contig 17740 bp, 17 predicted proteins | sample 1796661 | NCBI WGS metagenome assembly UEXM01 (sample SAMEA4772469, study PRJEB27181) | metagenome | reverse complement strand
GATTTATTATTAAGGGCATAATTTCCAGATGCTCTAATCCCTTTGTTTATAAGGGTTTAGGGGGGATGCGACTGACAGGTGGGGGTAGTGCGTTAGCGTATACAACTCCGACCAAATTTTAGAAAAAGGGGACTGTCAATACACACGCTGCAGGGTAGTAGATCACGAAACTGTAAACTCCATACTATATGTAGTGTTTTTTTAGGGAATACTTTACATATATTGTAAAATAATGTAATAATAAGTGTCATAACTATTGACTTAGAATGTAATAACAAGTATTTTAGTTAAGGTTGTGACTTAAAAACACAATTTATACTCTTATCCAGGGTAACAATGTCAAATAACGATAGTTTTCTTACTAACGACACAGCAGATCTTATAGTCCCCATCGTAACTGAAATTGATTTAGACTTTAATTTAGAAAAAGTATTAGAAATAGTTGCGTATGTTTATCCTAGTCAAGAAGATACTGGAGCTGAATGTAGAATAGAGTTCCAGGAAGTAATAGATAAGTTAATTAATTATTACGAAACAGCAGAAGATAGAGATAATCTAAATCCTATTTACTCTATAGCACACGAATTAGCTCGACAATCAGAAAGATTGAGAGATGTGGCTTTTAAATTAGAGGAATCTCAGGAAAATTACCTACCACCTCTAGTCGAAGAAGACGATGTAGATGGTAACTCCTATGACATGGAAGAAAAGTGAATTAGATCGTGTAGATCTAGTAGATTTATTAGAATACGCTATAGAGCAGAAGTTAGCTAACACGCTAACAACAGTAAAAGCTCATTGTAAGAAACATGAGATCCCTTTCGACCTTACTTTAGAAGATCTAAAGCCCTATCCACTTACTTGTCCTGTCCTTAAAACAGCTATTGATTGGTTGAAGAAAGGACATGGCCCCTCAAACGACTCTCCATCAATAGATCGTATGAAACCAGACCTCGGATATACCAAAAACAATGTAAGAATAGTCAGTCAAAAGGCTAATCGTCTAAAACAGAATGCTACGAAAGAAGAATTACAAGCAATCGTAGAATATATGGATCAATGATAGTAATAGATAACTTCCTACAACCTGAAATCTTTATGTTACTTCAGAATGAGAAGTATTGGCAAAAACCTCTTCCACTAAACTTCGTAGCTAGAGAAAAAGATAATTTTAGTAATGTTTATTTAAGTATTGTTAAGTCTGGATGGTCAGCAGCTAGTAAATTAGACCCTACAATTAAGAAGGTTTACGAAGAAAGAAAAGGAATAGAGCTGTGGACACACATTCTAGGCCCTAATGAAAAAGACAATGGCTTAGATTGGCATATAGACAAAGATGAAAGGTTATATGAAGAGACAGGTAAAATAAAAACCCCCTTATATGGGAGTATCTTTTACTGTCATCAAGAAATTAACTTAATAGATGATATGGGAATGTTGGAGTTAGGTACTCCTCCAGAAATAGAAAGAATAAAACCTCTACCTAACAGACTCGTAATCTTTAAAAGTAATACCCCCCATAGGGTAACTCCTAGAACACTAAGTAGTCCAAGGAGATCTATAATTTCTAATATATGGGATTATGATTTGATTAAGGGAGAAGAGGTATAACCCTATATATATACCCCCCCGGACTGCAAGTCCATTTATATCATGGATTTACTATGTCGTCAACAAGTATCTTAACTAATTTTGCTTGTTGACATAACTATGCCCCTAGTGGTATAAATACTATGAGCACAAACCAGATAAATTTACATTACATTCGTGCTGCTATTAAAGCCAACACAGGAAAAGATCTTAGTTTTCCAGAAATTAAGAAATACCTTGTTGAAGAGGGCCTTATCACTAAAGCCCAGGCGAATAGAATTAAAATTTTAAAAAATTATAACGAGTACCACGAAGATTATACGACAAGTATTTCGTCTCGTGGCTCTATTAACTCAATCACAGAGAAATAACATGAAAATGAAAGTGACAAAAGCAAATTGTGGTGCATCCACAAAACCTCACAAGGGTTTTAATATGGGTGGTGGGTATCAGAAGATCTCAAACACTAGCCGACTAACTAAAGACCAAGACAGAGAACAAAATCTGAAAAAAATGGGCTTGAGTACAGGAGCTATGGTTGAGCGTAAAGAAAACGCACAAAAGAAAGCAGCAGCGACCGCTAAAAGTGAATCTATGAAAAAAGGTGCACAAAAAGGATCTTCAGCAAAGCCAATACAGTCTCGTAAAAAGAAAGATGAGATTGAAGCCTATGGTGGAAAACACATGATGAAAAAAAAAAGTATAAAAGCAAATAAAGGTTTATACGCAAACATCAATGCTAAGAAAAAAGCTGGTACTAGCAATTCTAAAGCTAATTCAACAATTTCTGACGAAGCCTACGCAAACATGAAAGCAGGATTCCCTAAAAAGAAAAAGAAATAACCTATGGCACATGAAAATCGTAGGGCAGCAATGCTCAAAAAACATGGCTTAAAAGGAGTAAATAAACCTAAAAAAACTCCAGGTCATAAAACGAAGTCTCATGTAGTGTTAGCTCAAAAAGGGCATGAATTAAAATTAATTAGATTTGGACAACAGGGCGTAACAGGTGCTGGTAAAAATCCAAAGTCTGCAAAAGATAAAGCTAGAAAGAAATCATATTATGCGAGACATAATGCACAAGATTCTAAACCAGATAAGTTTTCTGCTCGATATTGGTCGCATAAAACAAAATGGTAAAAGATTTATGGATAAATTTGACGCAGTAAAAGTCTGCAAACAATTACAACTTATTCCTAAAAACAAACACTACACAAAAATCTTAGAAGTATCTTTGATCTGTATGGTGTCTATGTTTTTATTAGTAATTATATTTTAAGAGTAAACTAGGAATGGCAGAAACTAAAAAATTAACAGAAACGCAAGAAGCCTTTTTAGAAGCTCTGTGTGGAGAAGCCAAAGGTAATATTCGTGGGGCTATGAATTTAGCAGGGTATTCTGAGAATACTAAAATAAGTGAAGTAGTAAATGCACTTAAAGATGAAATTGTTGAAAGGTCGTCTTTGTTACTAGCAATGAACGCACCCAAGGCAACATTCAGCATGATCGATGTGCTTGATGATCCTGGACAAATGGGAGCTCGAAACGCAGTTTCGGCAGCCACCCAAATTCTTGATAGAACAGGACTTGTTAAAAAAGAACAAATCCAAGTGACTACAGATACAGGGGGTTTATTCATATTGCCACCAAAACAAGCAGAAGATGACTCAGAAAATAATAATTCAGGAGAAATGGGAGAGTAAAACTCGCCCTAATCCTACAGCAAAAATACCCTATGGGTATAAAGCAAATAAAGACGACCCTCTACTTCTTGAGCCAATTCAAGAAATAGTTGAAAAAGTTAGTGTAGCTTTATCGTATTTAGATAATGGACACTCATTAAGAGAGACTGCTCGTTGGCTTTCAGAAGAAACCGAACACACTATTTCTCATCAAGGACTGTCTAATATATGGAAGCGTTTTAGAGGGGATACTAAAAATAATCCAAGGGCGAAAAAACTCTCAGAGAGGAAAAAGAAAAATACTCCAAAGACAAAGAAGGCGAAGGAAGAGTATGCACTTCGACAAAAAAGAGCAGCAGGAAAACGATCAGTTACTGTTGCAGAAAAAAAGTTAAAGGAGATAACGCAACCGACAGAGGATGTCGCACCTAATGGGTTAGGTGGTTCTGAATCCGCAGGTATAATACCTCAGAATAAAGAGATATTATTTAAACCTAATGAGGGGCCACAAACAGAATTTCTTGCAGCTAATGAAAGAGAAGTTTTGTATGGAGGAAGTGCTGGGGGTGGTAAAACTTATAGTTTGATTGCCGACCCTATGAGGTACTTTCATAATAAGAATTTTAATGGATTAATTCTCAGAAGGACAAATGATGAGCTTCGTGAGATGATCTGGAAAACCCAAGAACTTTACCCTAGGGCTTTTGCAGGGGCAAAGTGGGGAGAAAAGAAATCACAATGGATTTTTCCAAGTGGAGCTAGATTATGGCTTACCTACTTAGAAAGAGACGAAGATTGTTTAAGGTATCAGGGACAAGCCTTTAGTTACATTGGCTTTGATGAGTTAACTCAACACCCTACTCCTTTTGCATGGAATTATATGAGATCTAGGCTAAGAACCACAGATCCAGAGTTGCCTATTTTTATGAGAGCAACAACAAACCCAGGTGGCCCTGGACATAATTGGGTCAGGGAAATGTTTATAAAACCTGCACCAGAGAACACTACCTTTGCAGCCACCGACATTGACACAGGAGAAGTATTAAAGTATCCTGAAGGACACGAAAAAGCAGGAAAAACTCTTTTTAATAGAAAGTTTATTCCCGCCAAACTAAAAGACAACCCATACTTAATAAAAGATGGGGCTTATGAAGCTAACTTGTTATCTCTTCCAGAGATGCAAAGAAGACAGCTCTTAGAAGGAGACTGGTCTGTAGCTGAAGGTGCAGCTTTTTCTGAGTTTAGAAGTAGCACTCATGTCATTGAACCTTTTGAAATACCTTATGATTGGACTAGGTTCAGGTCTTGCGACTTTGGTTACTCTAGCCATAGTGCAGTACATTGGTACGCTATTGACCCAGCTTATGAGAATTTAATTGTTTATAGAGAATTATATGTATCTAAGCACACAGGAAGAGACCTCGCTAGGGCTATTCTAAAAATTGAAAATGAAACTGATGATCGTGTTAGTTATGGTGTCCTTGATAGTTCATGTTGGCACAATAGAGGACAATTTGGGCCTTCTATAGCCGAAGAAATGATGGCTGAAGGATGCAGATGGAGACCGAGTGATAGAACTACTGGTTCAAGGATCGCTGGGAAAAATAGATTACACGAATTATTAAAAGTAGATGAAGTTACTGAAGTCCCAGGGATTTGTTTCTTTGATACATGTAGGCAAATTATAGCAGACTTGCCTGTTATACCTTCAGACCCAAATGGGACTGATGATATTAATAAAAAATATGCTTCCGACCATGCTTATGACTCAATTAGGTATGGTATAATGACAAGACCAAGAAGCATATCTTTTTATGACTCAGAGAAGCCACAGATGAAATGGCGACCTGCAGACACAACTTTTGGGTATTAAAAAATTATGGCAATAGTAGACAAACCAACTGAAGATCTATCGTTTGAAGCAAAACAAACAGATGACACAGTATTAGCTTTGGAAGAAACTGATGATGTTGAAAATCAAAACAATTCTTATTCAGGGCTAGTAAGTTATGTCAATGAGAAGTTTAATAAATCAAAAGATAACAGATTAAACGATGAGACTCGTTGGTTAAACGCATACAGGAATTATAGAGGACTGTATTCTACTGATGTTCAATTTACAGATACAGAAAAGTCTCGTGCTTTTATTAAAATTACTAAGACTAAAGTATTAGCAGCCTATGCTCAGATCATTGATGTATTATTTGCGGGAAATAAATTCCCTGTAGGTATTGAAGCAACACAATTTCCAACAGGAGTACTAGACTCTGGTTACTTTGACCCAAAAGAACCTACAGAAGATAAAGTATCAGAAGTAACAGGACAAAAGAGTGCAACTGTTAAACGAAAAGATATTCTCAAAGAAATGGGAACTTATGAAGCGTCTTTAGATAGAATTAAAGATGAGCTTCAAGAAGGAGTAGGTAAAACTCCTACCTCTTTTACTTTTGAACCTGCTAAAAAAGCAGCACAGGTAATGGAGAAAAAAATACATGAACAATTAGAAGAGTCTCATGCGAGTAAACATTTAAGATCTATTGCTTTTGACATGTCTTTATTTGGGACAGGAGTGTTAAAGGGGCCTTTTGCTTTTGATAAAGAGTACCCTAGGTGGAATGAAGAAGGAGAGTATGATCCTATCTTTGAAACTATACCAAAAGTAGAGTCAGTAAGCGTTTGGAATTTTTACCCAGACTATGATGCTCGTAATATGTCTGAAGCAGAGTATACGATTGAAAGACATCGTATGAATAAATCAGAGTTAAGAAATTTAAAGCATCGACCATACTTCAGGAAAGAAAGCATAGAATTAGCTATTGAAAATGGGGCTAATTACACAAAAGAATATTGGGAAAGCGAGTTAGAAGATCAAAGCCATACTTCTGAAGTCGATAGATATGAAGTGCTAGAATATTGGGGAACTGTAGATAAAGAAACAGCAGAAGCTGCAGACTTAGATATTCCTTCAGAATTAGAAGATAAAGATGAAGTACAAGTTAATATATGGGTTTGTAATGGAGAAATTCTAAGATTAGTTTTAAATCCTTTTACCCCAACAAGAATACCTTATCATGCTACCCCTTATGAATTAAATCCTTATTCTTTCTTTGGAATAGGTTTAGCTGAAAACATGGATGATACTCAGCTTCTAATGAATGGTTTTATGAGGATGGCAGTTGATAACGCTGCTTTATCATCAAACTTACTTATAGAAGTAGACGAAACAAACTTAGTCCCAGGACAAGACTTATCAGTATACCCAGGAAAAATATTTAGACGACAAGCTGGTGCACCTGGTCAAGCAATCTTTGGAACTAAGTTTCCTAATGTAACTCAAGAATGTTTACAGATGTTTGATAAAGCTAGGCAACTAGCAGATGAATCAACAGGTATGCCTTCTTATGCACATGGTATGACAGGTGTTATGAGCGTAGGTAGAACTGCGTCTGGTATGAGTATGTTAATGGGGGCTGCTGCACAAAATATTAAAGCAGTAGTTAGAAACATTGATGACTACTTACTTGCTCCATTAGGAAAAAGTTTGTTTGCCTTTAATATGCAATTCAACTTTGACAAAAAACTTTTAGGCGACTTGGAAGTAGTGGCTAAAGGTACAGAAAGTCTTATGAGAAATGAGATTAGATCTCAAAGACTAATACAGTTTATGCAGATGGCTCAAAACCCTGCTATGGCCCCATTTGTTAAGTATGATTACATACTAAGAGAACTAGCTTCTTCAATGGATTTAGATGAGGACAAGATACTTAATGACCCTAGAGAAGCAGCAATACAAGCTAAGTTAATGGCAGATCTAGCAGCACTAATGCCACAACCCCCTCAACAAGAAGCACCTCAACCACCGGAAGGTGGTGGTGCACCTAGCCCACAAGACCCAACAGGAACAGGGGGAGGAAACATAGCCCCAGGTAATGCACCAGAACCAGGAGCACCTGGATTCACAGGAGCAGGTGGGGGAGCAAACACACCACCTACAGAAGAACCACAAGGTTAGTAGATGATAAAAGAACAGGCTAGAGAGATACTACCTCTCGTAAATGACCCTGAGATGCACCCTAGATTAATTCAGTATGCAGATCAAAGATTAGAAATTTTAAGACAGCATTTAGAGACAGAAAAAAATCCTCAAAAGGTGTCTGAACTCCAAGGAGCTATAGCTGAGATAAAGCGTATATTTACCCTAAAAGCAGAAGTTAGGGGAGAACTAGAGAAAAAAAATGCACAACAAAGATAAGAAAAAAGGATACTATCATGGTGGTATGATGATGCCAGAGATGATTGTAGGTATTGATGAGGTTTCAGGAAATGAAATCCCACCTGGGTCAGATGCAGAGAATGTTCGTGATGATATTCCTGCTGCTTTATCTGAAGGCGAATTAGTAATACCTGCAGATGTTGTTAGGTATCATGGACTAAAAGCGTATGAAGATATGCGTATGGAAGCAAAGATGGGTCTTATGTCTATGATGGCAGAAGGTCAAATCGTATCTTTGGATGAAGAAGAATCTACAGAAGACGACTCTGAAGAAGACTACGAAATGAACCCAGCAGATCATGTCGAAAAGAATGAAGATACAGGAATGTATTGTGTTTATGATAATGATGGCAACAAGGTTAAAGAGTTTAAAACTAAAAAAGAAGCTACCGAATACGCTAAACAAAATCATGACGAGTTGATGGCTACTGAAAATGTCGAAGAAGTTATAGTATCTGTTGAAGAAGAAGGTATGGATCTTAAAGAAGACTCTGAAGGAGTTGAATCTTACCCAACAGAAAAAGACGATATAGACATGATGGAACTTGGAGACAGTTCTATTATAAAATTATTTAAAAATTTAGGTCTAATGGGGAAATAGATGGCCCGGCAAGGACATGAATTTGTTGATAGTCAAAATGTGGCTAGAGAAAAATTAAGAAAAGAATATACCTCGAAGAAATGGCATGGTGGCAAAGGTTCTGCCAGACGCAATTCTGAAAATTCTGAAGACTACAAAGATGGTTGGGATAGAATTTGGGGAAACAAAAACAAAGATTCACAATAAGAATTTTGCAGAATGGCTACCTGCTTAACCCTCGTATTTATACGAGCTACTTAACAGCCCCATAAGGAGTAAAATTATTATGGCAAAATACCAAGGTGCATATCGAGATGACCTCGATAAAGATGATGTTCCAGCAGCACAGGAACAAACCCAAGAAGCAGTACAAGCTGCTCCTCTTAGTGTAGAAGAAGAAACTTTTAAAAAGAGATATGGCGACTTGCGAAGACACACACAAGATCTTCAAAAGAAACAAGCTGATGAAGTTGCGAAATTAAATTCTCAATTAGCAGACGCTACCAAATCTCAAATTAAGTTTCCTAAAACAGACGAGGAAATTGACGCATGGTCAAAACGCTATCCAGATGTCGCAGCAGTAGTTGATACTATCGCTAAGAAAAGATCGATGGAAGTTCTTGAAATTGGCGAACAAAAAATGGAGAGATTGAAAAATCTTGAAGAAACTATCGTTAGAGAAAGAGCTGAAAACGAACTTAAAAATTCTCATCCGGATTTTGATGAAATTCGTCAAGATAAAAAGTTTCATGAATGGGTGGCTATGCAACCAAGTAACATTCAAGATGCTCTGTATAAAAATACTACTGATGCAAGAGCAGCAGCAAGGGCAATAGATCTTTATAAAGCCGACCAAGGACAAACAAAGACTAAAAAGCCTGGAAGAAAAGCTGCAGCAGAAACAGTAAGTCGTTCTAGTAAAACAACCCCTCAAGATGCAAGGGGATCAAGTTTTTCAGAAAGTATGGTTTCTAAGATGTCTCCTCAAGAGTACGATGCTAATGAAGCAGCCATTATGGAAGCAATGAAAAAAGGAGAATTTGACTACGATTTATCAGGTGGAGCTAGGTAATATTTATTTAGTGACACTTGCTAATTCACTTATATTCTGTTATATATAAGTGGAGAGAATTAGATCTTCGGATTTAATTCCCCCAAAGTACTAACGAGCCGACTCGTTCCTACCTCAGAGTACTTTTATTTCAAGAAAAGAACAAAAAAGACAACCTTAATCTTAGACCCATTCTTTGAATGACACTCTAGGCAAGTTAAGCCCTTCTGCGTGGATTTTTTTGGTTATGTAAAATGTAAAACATTCTGTTTTATGTTTTCGCTATATTTCAAAGGAGAAATAATATGGCATTCGCAAAAGCTAGTGGATACGCTAACTTACCAAATGGTAATTTTAGTCCAGTAATCTACTCACAAAAAGTCCAAAAAACATTTAGGAAACTAAGCGTTGTTGAGGACATTAGTAACACCGACTATTTCGGTGAGATCTCTGACTTCGGTGATAGTGTAAAAATTATCAAAGAACCAGAAATCACAGTAACAGCCTATGAAAGAGGAACAGCAGTAGCTGCTCAAAACTTAGCTGATGCTGATTTTAGTATGGTTATTAACCAGGCTAATTATTTTATGTTCAAAGTTGATGACATCGAAGCGAAACATTCACATGTTAACTTCATGGATCTAGCTACTGATCGTGCAGCATTTAAATTAAAAGATACTTTTGACGCAGAAGTTCTTGGTCATTTATCTGGTTTCACAGGTAGTGCAGGTTCATACGCTGAGAGAGCATCTCTTGAAACAGGAAGTACTAAATCTAACTCAGGTGCAGGTAATGATGAATTACTAGCTGCTAACAAATTAGACATTACCGATTTCGGTGGTTCTGATATTGGTGGCGATGCAAGTCTTACATCAATCCCTGTGAATGCAGCAGGTAATGTAGCAACACCTCTTGATGTTCTTAACAGAATGGCAAGGTTGCTTGATGCTGCTGATGTTCCTTCTGATGGTAGATGGTTTGTAGCTGACCCAGTTTTCTGGGAAATTCTAATGGATGAAAACAGCAAATTTATCAGCAACGATTTCGCTGGTGGTCAAGATGCTGGAGACATTCTAAGGAATGGTAAAGTTACTCAAGGTATGATCAGAGGTTTTAGAGTTTATAAGTCTAACAACCTTCCATACTTAGGTACAGGCCCTGGAACTGTAGCAACTGCTGGTTCAGAAACTAACTTCGGAGTTATTGTCGCAGGACACGACTCTTCAGTAGCGACTGCACAGCAACTGTCTAAAACTGAAAGCTATAGAGATACAGCTTCTTTCGCAGATATTGTGAGAGGACTTCAACTCTATGGTCGTAAGATCCTTAGACCAGAAGGTATAGTTACAGCTCAGTACAATAAGTACAGCTAAACTAAGCACTTTGGGGTAGCCCTATTCGTGGGGCTACACCCATTTTTTTATGAACTTCGGAATCACTTGTGGCAACCTCTTATTTAGATCTAACAAATAAAGTACTAAGACGCTTAAACGAGGTGGAAATTACTTCATCCGACTTTGGCGTTGTTTCAGGTGTTCAAGCATTAGCAAAGGATGCTGTAGTAGATGCCATTGCTAAAATTAATCAAGCAGAATTTGAATGGCCTTTTAACTCAGCAGAACACACTCAGGTTCTAGCTGTAGGACAAGAAGAATATACATGGCCCACTTTTTTTAAAGTAGCTGAGTGGAATAGTTTTCAAATACAAAAAGACGCAAGTATTGGCGTTGAATCAAAAAGTCTCACATTTATAGAAAGAGACCATTGGTATAGAGTATATCGTGACAATGACGATAACGCAGGGACAAGTGGAACAAATTGTCCAATGTATGTATTTCCTTCATCTGGAAATGGGTATGGAGTTTCTCCTTCCCCAGACAAAGCATACACAGTTGCATTTAGGTATTACCTAACCCACACAAATCTTGAATTGTATTCAGATACTTCTCGAATACCCCCTAATCATGATGCTGTAATTATTGATGGTGCACTCTTCTATATGTACCTTTTTAAAGACAATATGGAAGCTGCTCAAATTTCTGGAGGTTCTTTTCAACAAGGAATTAAAGAAATGCAAAGCATACACATCAATAAATATGAGAGTGTACGAGATAGACGAGTTAAGTTCTAATGGCTGATCGTATCCAATCCTACAAAGTAATATGTAGTGGGGGATTAAACAGCAATGAAAATCATTTAGATCTTGCTGAGAATTATCCTGGAACTGCAACTCGATTAGTTAATTATGAAGTATCCGACTATGGTGGATACCGAAGAATAGAAGGCTTTGATGAATACGACACTAACTATGGAGAAGTAGGAGTTGGAGCAGCAGAAGGTAAAGTCCTAGGCGTATTTTTATTTAAACATACAACTACGCAACAAGACATGATCCTTGCTGCAAGAAAAGACTCAGGAGCTAATACTTTTAAATTTTATAAGTATGTTTTTGGGGTAGGCTGGGTAGCTCAAACTACAGGCATTACCCATCACACTACTAAAAATACTTTAACAGTCAAAAAAATAAGACATACTAAGTTTAATTTTGGAAGTGGTAATCATATAGTTTTTGTAGATGGCGTTAATTTCCCTGTTGTTTTTGATGGGTCTAATTGGAAAGAAATTAAAGCGTCAAACTCTGGAGGTACTAGTTCTCCTGGTGGGATAATGAATTTAGATGCCCCTTCAGTAGTAGAAGTTTTTGAAAACCATTTATTTTTTGGTTCTCAACAGACAAAGTTATCGACTGTAGCTTTCTCTGCTCCTAATGACCCTTACACATGGACAGCAGCAGCAGGTTCAGGACAAACACAAGTAGGTTTTGATTTAGTTAATTTTAAACCTTTTAGAGATGATTTATTTTTATTCGGCTCTAATGAAATAAAAAAATTAACTGCTGATGTAAGTTCTGGTTTTAATCTAGGACAGGTAACAGCCAATGTAGGTTGTATAGCAAAAGATTCAGTATTGGAGATAGGTGGAGACTTAGTGTTCTTAGCTCCAGATGGTTTAAGACCAGTAGCAGGAACATCAAGAATTGGAGATGTTGAATTAGAAACAATATCAAAACCAATTCAATTAATACTAAGTACTTTATCCAAAGATTTTGATTTAGATACTTTAAATGGCTTAGTCATAAGATCTAAGTCCCAACTAAGATATTTTGTTGGAGATGATAATACAGCAGTCATAGACAGTTTTGGAATTGTAGGTGGCTTAAGAACATCAGATCAAAGGATAGGTTGGGAGTTTGGGGAGCTGTTAGGTATTAGAGCTTCGTGTTGCACTTCAGGATATGTAGGAACTCAAGAGGTCGTACTTCATGGGGATTACGATGGAAAGATTTACAAACAAGAAAATGGTAAATCCTTTAATGGGGCAGACATAGTAGGAATATACACTACTCCTTATTTTGATTTTGGAGATACCGAAGTCAGAAAAACACTTAGAAAGATTAATACTTTTATACGAGCTGAAGGGCCTTTCACAATGAACCTAGGGGTTACTTATGATTGGGATGACCCCAACACAGCAGTACCTTCTTCGTATTCTGAAGAATCCAAAGGTGCACCAGTTAGATATAAAGGTACAAATATAAATTATGCTGGAACTAACATTAACTATGGGGGAAACGATAAACCGATCATGGTAACAAATGTGCAAGGCTCTGGATTTGCAGCACAAGTTACTTATGTGACAGTTGGTCAATTCGACCCATACTCTATTCAAGGAATAGTATTTGAGTTCTCAGCAGCAGGGAGAAAATAATAAATGGCAGGTTATACAAGACAATCTACATCTTCGATTATTAATGGTGCTAATATTACAGCCCCACCACTTAATGCTGAATTTAACCAATTACTAGCAGCGTTTTCAGGTTCTACAGGACATGGACATACAGGTGGATCAGGAGATGCTCCTAAGATTCCTTTAGCTACTTCAGTAAGTGGTTATCTACTACCTTCTAATGGTGGTGTTGGTGGATTAAATAATACTACTGCCACAGCAAATCCTGTTGTTGGAGATGATGGTGCTGATGGTTATGCACCAGGTTCAATATGGCTAAACACTAATGGACAGAAGTTATTTGTTAATTTAAACAATTCTTCTGGTGCTGCTGTTTGGTCTCAAATAGTAGTTAACAATGCTTCAAACCAAATATTACCTCATACAGATAATACTGTAGATTTAGGCTCATCTTCCTTTGAATTTAAAGATTTATACTTAGATGGCACAGCGTATGTAGATAGTTTAAATGCTGATGTTGCTTCTATTGGTACTACTCTTGGAGTTACAGGTGCAGTTACCTTTGCATCTACAGCAGCTATTACAGGAAATACTACGATAGGTGGTACTCTTGGCGTAACAGGTGCTACTACTCTATCAGACAATTTAACAGTTTCTGGCAACACTATAGTTGCAGGAACTACAACATTAAATGGCAATACCACAATCGGTAATGCTTCTTCGGACACAGTTACAGTTACTGCTCAAGTAGCTAGTGATCTAGTCCCATCCTCAGACAATGCAAGAGATCTAGGAAGTTCATCTAAAGAATGGAAAGATCTATACATTGATGGAACTGCAAACATTGATAGCTTGGTTGCTGATACAGCCGATATTAATGGGGGTTCTATTGATGGTACAGTTATTGGTGGAGCTGTTCAAACCTCTGGACAGTTCAGTTCTGTTACTTCAACAAACCTAACAGCTTCAGGTGCAATTTCTTTTGCAGCAGCTACTATCTCAAATCTAGGTACAGTAAATACTGCCAATATAGATGGGGGTACTATCGATGGGGTAACACTCGGAGTTAGTTCCCCTATCACTAATGCAACTATTGATAATATAAACATCAATGGTTCAGCAATTACTTCAACAAATACCAATGGTAATATTTCTATTACTCCAAATGGTTCTGGGGAAGTTGATATATCGAAAGTCGATATAGATTCAGGAACAATAGACAATACTTCTATCGGAGCATCAAATGCTTCAACAGGTTTATTTACAACAGTAGGTACAAGTGGATTAGCCACATTAGCTTCTGTTGATGTCAATGGTGGTAATATTGATGGTACTGTAATAGGAAACTCTACTCCTCAAGCAATTACAGGTACAACAATTACTGCGAACACAGGATTCGTAGGTGGAGTTACAGGTAATGTAACAGGAAACCTAACAGGCAATGTAACTGGAAATGTAACTGGAAATCTTACAGGGGATATAACAGGTAATATTACTGCTTCATCTGGGGCTTCTACATTTAATAATGTTACAGTCAATGGAACTTTAGATGTAACAGGAACAACTATTGCAAATGTTACTGACCCAAGTTCTGCTCAAGATGCAGCTACTAAAAATTATGTAGATACTGCCGATGCTCTAAAAGCAAACATAAACTCCCCAAGTCTAACAGGAACACCTTTAGCACCTACTGCTGCTGCTTCTACTAACACAACTCAAATAGCTACAACAGCGTTTGTATCAACAGCAGTTTCAAACTTAGTAGATTCAGCCCCTGGGACATTAGATACACTTAATGAACTAGCTGCTGCTCTTGGAGATGACCCAGACTTTGCTACAACAATTACAGATTCAATAGCTACTAAACTTCCACTAGCCGGTGGAACAATGACAGGAAACATAACTTTAGCTGGAGCACCTTCAGCCAATCTTCATCCTGCTACAAAAGCATACACAGATACAGCAGATGCTCTTAAATTAAACCTCTCAGGTGGAACTATGAGTGGTGCGATTGCTATGGGAACTTCCAAGATCACAGGAGTAGGAGACCCAACATCAAACCAAGATGCTGCAACAAAAGTTTACACAGATACTCAAAGAGATACTAGACTTGCTCTTTCTGGTGGCACTATGTCTGGTGCTATCGCAATGGGTACAAACAAAATTACAGGTACAGGCGATCCTACTTCAGCACAAGATGTAGCTACTAAAAACTACATCGACACACTATTTGGTAGTACTACTTCTGCTGCTGGTTCAGCAAGTGCTGCTGCAACCTCGGCAACTGCTTCGGCTAATTCAGCCACAGCTTCAGCAAGTTCAGCTACTGCTTCGGCAAATTCAGCGACTGCTGCTGCTGCTTCGTATGACCAATTTGATGACAGATATTTAGGTGCTAAGTCTTCAGCTCCAACAGTTGATAATGATGGAGATGCTCTTGTTGTAGGTGCATTATTCTTTGATACCACAGCTAACTCTATGAAGGTTTATTCTTCAGGTGGATGGGTAGCTGCTGGTTCTTCAGTTAATGGTACATCACAAAGATATGACTATGTTGTAGGTACTAACTCAGGATCTTACACAGACAGTTCAACAACAACTTTCCCAGCGACTTATGATGCTGGATATGTAGATGTTTACCTTAATGGTGTTAAGCTCGTAGTAGGTACAGATGTAACAGCTACTTCAGGAACTAATGTAGTTCTAGCTTCGGCAGCAGCGACAGGAGACAATATATGTATCGTAGGTTATGGTACATTCCAATTAGCAAACTTCTCAGTAGGAGAAGCAAATGATGTAGACCTAACAGGCAACGCTAACAATGCTATCCTAGCTTTCGATACCACAGATTCAAGATTTGAGCCTACTCTTACTCCAACACTAACTTCATTAACAACTACAGGAAATGTATCTGTAGGTGGTAACTTAGATGTTACTGGAAGTTTTGATATGAGTGATGCCAATATTACTAATATAGGTAGTATTGCGTTAGACACTATTACAGACGATGGTGGAACAATAACCTTAGACTCATCAGGAGACATTAATCTTGATGCAGGTGGGGGGAATGTAGTATTTAAAAATAGTGGATCAACATTTGGAAGTATAGGTACTGCAAATAGTGGAGATTTATACATTGGTAATGATGACACAACTCTTTTATTCGCTGGGGGTTCTGATGCAATCCTTCCTAGAGGTACAGCAGGTGCAGCTAGAGATGGGGCTATTAGTTTAGGTTTATCATCACATAGATTTAACAATCTTCATATTTCAGGTGCAGCTAATGTTGGTTCTGCTGTATTTGCTGATAATGGCAAGGCTGTCTTTGGTGCTCAAGATGATTTACAGATTTATCATGATGGCTCTAATAGTTATATTCAAGATAGTAACGCTTCTTCTGATCTACTCATACAATCAAACAACATAGTTTTAGAAAAAACTGATGGCGAAAATATGATTCATTGTGCTGGAGATGGTGCAGTTCAACTTTATCATAATGGGTCTTCAAAACTAACCACTAGCTCTACTGGTATTACTGTTACAGGACAACCAACATTTAATGTAACCGATCAAAGTATTAAAGTTGTTAACTCAGCCAATGCTGCTCATGGATTAGAAATATACAGAGGAAGCGATGGGGCAAAAGGAGCTTTGTTTGGTTGGGGTAATGGATCAGCTAACCTAGAGATTAAAAACTTTAGAAATGATGGACAATCCACAGGGCCATACGCAAACATAGACTTCCACACAGGGGGTACTGATGCAGACTCCCCAGACTACAACCCTACTCGTAGAATGAGAATCCAACAGACAGGAGAAGTAGGTGTGGGGGTAGACGATCCTCAAAGAGCCTTCCATGTAAGTAGTGGGTCAACAAATGTTGTTTCTAGGTTTGAAAGCACAGATGGTACTGCTGCTATCGAATTAAAAGATAATGGGGGTACTGTCGAACTCTCTACTACTGGTGGTAGCTTTGCAGTACAACCTCAAGGTGGAGCAGCAAATCTTACAGTAGATACAAATGGATTTGTAACTTTAAATAAAGAGGGAAGTGATTATGGACTACAACTCCAATCATCAGGAACTAGATCTGGTTTTGTTATAGCCTATCCAAACGAACCAACTAACATTGATGGTTCTGCGTTAGTATTAGCTAGTGATGCGTCTTTTAGATTAGGTACTGCTGGTCATTATCATGTAGTCATGCAACAAAACGGGCAGACTGAAATATATGGAGATGACTCTGCTAAATCAGTTTCTATAGATGGTACAGGGTTTGACTTTAGACAAAACCGATACCGAATGACAGGTAGTGATGGTAGCTTAGAAGTTCGTCATGGTGGTTATAATGGAGCTGGTACTTATACCCTATTTACAAATGGTAGTACTCAAACACAATCAAGTGGGTTAGTAGAAATATGGGCTATTTATGGGACACCTTCAGGTTCTCGTTATACAAAGTACAAAATTTCTGGAGATAGAACTGTCCACACAGTTGACGATAATACTACTGGTTATAGTGGTGGGGGCAACCCAACTCTATCTTGGGTAGGTAATGAACTTAAAGTCGCTAATTCAAATGGTAGTGTCTATTATCATGTAAAAGTAACTATACCAGATTTAGGTATAGGTTGGTCTCCAACATGGGGCAATTTATCTGGAATAGCTTAATAGGAAAAAATTATGAGTAGAGAATATACATGGGCAATCAAAGGTGTTTTTTTAGAAAACCGAGGGTGGACTGAACCTACAATAACCGAAATTACAAAAGAAATAGAAATTGAAGTACCTGGGTATCCTGATCAAGTTCCTATTTT
>UEXM01001675.1_pt1 | contig 17748 bp, 18 predicted proteins | sample 1796661 | NCBI WGS metagenome assembly UEXM01 (sample SAMEA4772469, study PRJEB27181) | metagenome | reverse complement strand
ACAGTAGATTGCTGTGATTACATAATACATGTTGGTGCGTGTTGTATTCCCGGAAACAATCCAAATGAAGGTGAATGTGAAGTTCTAACAAACTTTGAATGTCAAACTTCAGGTGGTATATTCATGGGACCTGAAACTGAATGTATAGGTCCTGATGCAGTAAATTGTTGTTTCGACCTGATCGGTTGGTGTTGTCAGGGAGATTTAGATGGTGGAAATCAAGAAGGAGGTCAAAGTGATTTCAGAAGAAATTCACCACCTTCAGGTGAATGTGTTCCAAGTTATGAATTAGATTGTTCTGGTGCTTGGTTCTCAGGAGAGTCGGGTTATCAAAATTGTGTAGAGTATTGTGTTACAACAACTACAACTACAACCACACAAGCACCTCCAACTACAACTACAGAAGAGCCTACAACCACAACTACAACTACAACCACAGAAAAACCTTCTACCACTCCTGATCCCAGTAGTTCGAGTTCTTCTACCACTGAAGGACCTGGACCCGGACCTGGTCCCATAATCGATCCCGATGGTGGTGGTGGTGGTAACGGAGGCGGTGGTGGTGACGGAGGCGGTGGTGGTGGTGACGGGGGTGAAGGTGGTGATGGTAGTGATGAAGATTGTGTACGATCACAATACTGTGTTCGTTGGGCAGCGAAGGAAAGAGGTGCTAGGTGTAACGAAGGTAATCCCACTGGACCTGGTGGTCAAGGAAGACCAGAACAAGTTGGTTGTGCAAGATGTGTAACGAGTGCGGCAGATTTATCAAAATTGGATGGTTTACCTGTTCATTGGAATTCTACAACTGGTGCTGGTTCAAATCCATGCCCCGGTTGGAACGAAGAAGGTGATCCAAATGATACGGATGATTGGCACGATCATCCAGTATGTGGAGGTGGAGAATATAAAATTGTTTCTGGTTGTGGATATGGTGAAAATGAAGGAGTATGTCATTGCAGCGGAACAGTCTCTGGTTCAGATCCAGAAGATCCTAGTAACGGAAATCCATACGAAATAGGTCATCCTGGCATGGAAATTACTAGATGTGGTTCTGAGGGTGAATGTTTTGGAGAATACCGAAACAGTTCTGGACCAGATTTAGATCCAGGCAATAATAATGGAGGTTTACCTACAGATAAAAATTGGATAGGAAGTGAAGGGTGTTGCTCTCAATTGGAGGGGGCTCCTTCGGGTTGTGAATCGTGTGATAATTCACAAGACTGTTTTGATTGTCCGGGATCAGTGTGTCAAGATTTAGGTGGAAGTCCAAATACTGATGAACCTTACTGTGGTCCTCCAGACTTCCAGAACGTGGGACAAGTTGCAGACTATAATGATTGTAAAGATAAATGTCCAGTTCCAAGTACATGCGGTTCAAATGTACAAGATTTTAGAACATGTATGAGAAACTGTGTAAAATGTAAAAATGGTCTAACCGAGTTTTGTAATACTGATGATGGTTCAGGTGAATTTGAAAAGTGGTGTGATACGACAACTACCTCGACTCCACCTCCAATGCCTTTACCAGTAAGATATGTTAGTTTGCCAGATGGAACTTGTGCTTGGTTACAAAATTCATCGTATCCAGATTGTTAATCGAGTATAAATAGTCTAGAGGAAATCATATGAGCGTTCAACATAGAGCAAGAATAAGAACAGTTGCAGACTACAGTGCTGATTTTTCGGATGTGGGTAGTTGTTGCTATCCTCCAGATCATGAAAACTATAACTCTGATGATTCTACAATTCCAGTAGATGAAGTAACATATCAAGAATGTGTTTCGGAAGGAGGATATTTTCTGCCAGAAGGGGGATCATGTCCAAATTTAGCAACCAAAGGATGTTGTTGTTCATGTTCCTTCGTTGGTGATTTTGATTCTTTCTTAGAACACCCAGGTCCAAATTATGGAAGTGGTTGTCCAGATGTATCAAATCCATTGTCGTGTTATCAGGGTGGACTGAAAGATGTTACTCTTTGCGAATGTAATTCAATAGGCGGAATATGGTCAACTTCTCCTTGCAGTTATTATTACAATGAAACCAATGAAACTGGTGTTGGTTCATATCTTTTGTGTGATCCAGCAGAGTCGGAAGATATTCGTTTTCCGAGTGCTTGTTGCAGTGAGAACATAGAAGGAAATTGTGAAAATGTTTGCACTCCCGATGACTGTCAAGAAATTATAGGAAATGACACTGATGCAGTATTTTATGAATTTGATCAATGTGATGATTATTTACCAGAATGCGGAAACAGTTCGGGTGGAAACTTTGTAAAGAGATATAGAAATTATCCCAATTTAATTATAGGCGAAGAACTTAAAAATATGCAAACCAGAGATAATGAAAAATCATGTTGCATATATGAAAAGGATTCTTCAGTTGTTTGTGAAAGAACAATAAAAGAAGAATGTGATACGGTTGGTGGTATGTTTGCAGGATTTGATATAAATCTACAATCTCAAAGATGTGAAGATTCTGCCTGTACAGATGTGCAAGATTATGTTTCTAATCATAGAACTTCTGTTTCTAGTAGTGTTGTATCTGGATGGAATATTGGTCAAAAGGTTTTCAATCTTGGAGTTTATGTCGGAACATTCAATGTAAAATCAAGAAATAATCCAGACTCTCCTGTATCACTAGGTAATAGTGAAACTGGACAATCAAAGGACTTTAAACCAAAAACAGAAAAATATAATCCCGAGTCCGAAGACAAGTATGCAATTATTTTATATCCTACTGATATTATGAATGTTCAAATGCATAAAAACCAAACTAGCACAGAGTATACTTACACAGACAATACACTATGGGATTCAAATGAAAATTGGAACACATCTTTAGATAAAAATTTAGATCTATTTAAACAGATTGATAATATGGATAACAATCATTGGAGAATCCCTTCACATGATGTAATGAGTTTTGTATATAATCAAATAAACAATCCAGAATTTGTGGTAAATACCACAATAGAAGATAAAAATCCAAATCTATTCTTCAATGGATTGCGTGAACAAGAGTTTTATTGGACATCTTCTTTAATGAGTAGTATGAGAACAGCAAATTATTATATTCATAGAGGAGATTTTGTTGCAGGGTGTCAAGGGAATATGAGACACCCAGTTAGATTAGTTTTACAACTAAAAATTGTTTGACAAGTTTGTTTTTTATGGTAAAATATTTTTATGGAGGTCGATATGACAGAAAAAGAAAATTCCGGCGAAGTTAATTTCAGAAAAGTACCAATAGATCCTAATCAAAGAGGACTAAAAAGAAAACTCAGCATGATTCAAAGTTTTGCTGTTGCTTTATCTTCTAGAAATTTAAATAATAAAAAAATCAATAAACCAATTAAACAGTTGAGAGTTTTGAGTTGTTTTGGTAATCAAGACACAGGAGGAGTTTTACCTCCATGTGAACACTTGATGCCAAGTGAAACTGGTGAAGGGAAGCATTATTGTGGTGCATGTGGTTGTGGGGATAGAAAAGCAACTTGGTTGGTTCAAGAAGCAGATAATTATAGTAAATTAGATTATCCAAAAGTATCATGTCCTCTTTCAATGCCTGGTTTTACGAATTATGTAATAAGTACTCCAGACGAATCAGAAGAACCAGTAACCAGAAAATATTACATAGAGAACATGGATTATGAACTAGTACAAAAAGTTCCTGTAAAAATAGGTGAACAGGAAGAAGAAGAGCCAAAAAACTGACTCTTTGATTCTAGTAAAACCATCCTTGCTCCTGATGCCTTTATACATATAGTAAAAGCATCAGGAGTTTCTCTATGGCACAACCAACATCAAGAGATGAAATAATCGATTATGCTCTAAGAAAACTAGGCTCGCCAGTGGTTGAAATCAATGTAGATAGACAACAGTGCGAGGATAGATTAGACGAAGCATTAGAATTATTCACCCAAAGACACTTTGATGGTGTCGAAAAGGTATTTTTTAAACATCAAGTCACACAGACTGATAAAGACAACATGTATATCGATGCAAATGCACTAGAAGCAGTATATTCGGATGGTCCTACCGGAAAAGATATAATGAGTGTTGTTAAGGTAATGCAGTTTGGTGATTTTAGCAATGTAAACATGTTTGATGTCAGATATCAAATGGCTCTTAGTGATTATTTTGGTATTAATAGAGGATTAGGTATGAATAGTTCTATGGGACTCGCCAGTTATGATTCTATGAAAAGGTACATTAATTTAATTCAAGACTTTTTCCAACCAGAAAAAATGATCAGATTTAGTAAAGTAACTAACAAAATTCATTTAGATTTCCACAAAGAAGACTTAGATATTGCAGAATATTTAATATTCGAGACTTATGCCAAACTACCTTCTTCAACATTTTCAGAAATATTTAATGATATTTGGTTGAAAAAATATCTAACTGCTTTGATTAAAAAGCAATGGGGATCAAACCTTTCTAAATTTGAAGGTGTTCAGTTGCCTGGTGGTGTATCTTTAAGAGGAGATGCAATATCTGGAGAAGCAAATGAGGAAATAACAAGACTTGAAGAAGAATTGCAATTGACCTACGAATTACCAATTAATTTTGATGTAGGATAAGGTTATTATAAATGGCTCGTAATCCATATTTTAGAGATGATTCTGCACAACAGGATGTAATAGAAGACCTAACCATTGAAACGATCAAAACAATGGGTAGGGATATGATTTATATTCCCCGAACACTTGTCAATAAAGACGAGTTGTTTGGTGAGGATACTATTTCTAAATTTGAAGATGGTTATCAGTTAGAAATGTATATCCAATCAATAGATGGATTTGAAGGAGAGGGTGATATCCTCACTAAATTCGGAATAGAGATTCGTGACAGAATAACTCTGATTGTTTCTCGAAAAAGATTTGAACAGACTGTGGGTGCTTATGAAAATTCCACAAGACCAAAAGAAGGTGATTTAATTTACTTTCCTCTTAGCAAGAGTCTTTTTGAAATAAACTTTGTAGAACACGAAAATCCTTTCTATCAAGTAGGAAAACTATACACATATGCCTTGTCGTGTGAACTCTTCACCTACAGTCAGGAAGAAATCAACACTGGTTATAGTGATATCGACACAGTAGAAGACGAGATTAAGAAGTTTGCAGTAGAATTTGATATGGGTACAAGAACAAGTGCCGGTGAATATGCTAATTTCTTTGAAGGTGAAACTGTATTCCAAGGAACTGATTTAGATAGTGCGACTGCAACTGCCGTAGTTACAGATTGGAATGGTACTACGACAAAACTAACAGTGACAAATATTGTTGGCACAATATCAACTGGTTCGGGACAAAAATTAAAGGGTGCAGTATCAAGTGCAGAATATGAAATAACAAGTAGCACAACAACAACTCTAATCATTCCAAATGATCAACAAGATACTAAACCTACTGGTGACAATGAAGATATAGAATTGTTAAGAGATAAAGATGACATCTTTGACTTTACTGAAACAGATCCATTTTCGGAGGGTAATTATTAATGTTTACTCAATTTTACAACGAAGCATTAAGAAAACTCGTAATTGGATTTGGTTCTTTATTCAATGATGTGAGAGTTATTCGTAAAAATTCAGATGGAAGTACTAAAGAAAGTATTCGTGTTCCATTATCATATGGTCCAAAAGAAAAATTTATGAGAAGAATTTCTGAAATGAGTAGTATAAGTTCTACTACACGAACAGAAATAACTTTACCTAGATTTGGATTTGATATTACAGGAATGGCATATGATCCTGCGAGAAAGGGAAATAAATTAAGAGTTAGAAATAAAACTTCAGATGATGGTTTATCTGGTTCTTGGAACTATTCAGAAGTCCCTTACAATATAAATTTTGGATTGTATGCATTCAGTAGAAATCAAGAAGACAATTTGCAAATTATTGAACAAGTTCTTCCATATTTTACTCCAGAATTTATTGTTTCTTTCAAAGTAAATTCAGTCAATCAGAAAGTAGATGTTCCTATTATTTTAAATGGTGTATCAACTATTGAAGATTATGAAGGTGAATTTGATACAAGAAGAAGTATAATAACAAGTTTTGATTTTGTTGCTAAGTCATATGTTTACGGACCAGTAAAAAGTTCAAAGATTATTCTACAATCTGATCTCGAATTCTTTGGAGAAAGTGGTACATTCGACCTTCCAGTTGACGGAGCGCATGACTTCTCGGTTGGGATTACAGGTGGATTTACAGGTGAAGGATACACCGCAGGTAACAGGATTTATGGTGATTACTATTATGAGTGATAAAAAATCAGTTAATGAAAAATTATCAAACGCATTTGAAACTACATTTGAATCAGAAGAAAAAAAAGTAACCAAAGAAAGAAAGGTTACTGAGATTCAAGTGGATGCCGTTGATAGCGAAAAGGATTATTGGTTGGTTCGGAAGAACATGAAAGAGTTGATATCTACAGGAGAAGATGCTATTGAAGGTATTCTTAAAGTTGCTACTGAGGGTGATTCTCCTCGTGCATATGAAGTGGCAGCACAGATGATTAAAACTGTTGCAGAAGCAAATAAAGATTTAATGGATCTTCATAAAAAGATGAAAGACATCAACAAAGAAGAAACAAACATCAATAATACTACAAACAACGCACTCTACATCGGCTCGACTAGTGAACTTCAAGATTTGATTAATCAATCAAGAAGTGCCAAAAAGGCATTAAGTAATGATATTATCGATGCAGAGGTAATGGAAGATGACGGATAAAAAAACAGGATATAATGGTAACCCAAATCTTAAACCCGCGGGTATCGAGGTTGAGTTTACAAAGGAACAGGTTCAGGAGTACATCAAATGCTCTCAGGATCCCCAATACTTCATAGAAAAATACATTAAAGTAGTTTCTTTGGACGAAGGACTTGTTCCTTTTGACATGTATGATTATCAACAGGATATGATTAACACCATCCATAACAATCGTTTTGTGATTGCCAAACTTCCTAGGCAGAGTGGTAAGTCCACTACTGTAATTTCATATATTCTTCATTACGTTTTATTCAATCAGAGTATGAGTGTGGCAGTTCTTGCAAATAAACAATCCACAGCAAAGGATATTCTGAGTCGATTACAACTTGCATATGAGTATCTTCCGTTATGGCTTCAGCAAGGTATTGTGGAATGGAACAAGGGAAGTATTAAACTAGAAAATGGTTCTAAAATTCTTGCATCATCCACCTCTGCTTCCGCAGTCCGTGGTGGTTCTTACAACATGCTATTCCTTGATGAATTTGCTCACGTTCCTACAAATATCGCCGAAGAGTTCTTTAGTTCTGTATATCCGACAATCACTTCGGGACAAAGCACGAAGGTTCTCATGGTTTCCACTCCAAATGGTTTGAACATGTATTATCATTATTGGAGAGGTGCAACTAAGAATGAAGGAGAACAAGGAAAGAATGAGTATATTCCAATTGAAGTTCATTGGAGTCAGGTCCCTGCATATCCCGGCGGACCACTTCGAGATGAGAATTGGAAAAAAGAAACTATTGCCAACACAAGTGAGCAACAATTCAAAACAGAATTTGAATGCGACTTTGTTGGTTCGAGTGCAACTTTGATATCTTCAAGTAAACTCCATGCATTATCTTGGATACGACCAATTACTAGAAATGATGATGGGTTATGGATATATGAAGAACCTAAAGAGGATCACACATATTACATCACAGTCGATACTGCCAGAGGTCAAGGATTGGATTATAGTGCATTCGTTGTTATAGATACAACAGAAATGCCATATAAATTAGTTGCAAGATACAAGAACAACATTGTATCTCCAATGGTATACCCAACTGTCATTTCGACAGTCGCTAAACAATTCAATAACGCATATGTTTTGGTCGAGATAAATGATATTGGTGGACAGGTTGCTGATGTTCTTCATCAAGACTTAGAATACGATAATATTCTAATGTGTACTCATATGGGAAGAAAAGGTCAAACTGTCACCTCTGGATTTGGTGCAGGTGGTAAAGGTACTACTCATATGGGGGTTCGTACTTCTGCTGTTGTAAAGAAACTTGGCTGTTCAGTTCTCAAAAGTTTGATTGAGGAGGATAAATTAATAATTGAAGACATCGATACAGTCAATGAACTGACGACTTTTGTTGCAAAAAGAAATTCGTATGAAGCAGATGATAATTACAATGATGACTTGGTGATGTCATTGGTTCTTTTTGCTTGGTTAACTCGACAAGATTATTTCAAAACTACGACAGAAGTTGATGTTAGAACAGAAATATATGAAGATGAAATAGAAAAATTACAAGAAAATATGGCACCTTTTGGGTTTATAAACGATGGTTCTGATGAAAAAGGAGAGTGGGACGGTAAGGATAGATGGTTTCCTTTTCAATGAGGCAAAACATCTAAAACTATAAATATGGACGACAAGCATTATGTTTTTTTTTAAAAAAACTAAATAATATCAGAAATACACCTTGCAAGGAGATTTAAGGATGGCCAGACCAAATGTAACAGTCGTCATAGATGATCAAAGTTTTGTAGTACCAAACACCGAAGGCGGCTCACTTACTAGAGCAGGCCTCCCCTCTGTATTCGGACTGGTTCTCGCTTTAGGAAATACTGCCGAAAGAAAATCAGGAATAATGGAAATTTCCAGTCCTATGGATTGGGTTAAAAGATTAACAACAGATGAACAAACTGCTTCTGGTGATTGGACAGACAATCCAAATCATAGAAGTTCCCCCGCGGGATCAGGAACCACTGGACCAAGATGGCCTTATGGTCCCACTGGAGCATGGGAACCAGAGTGGTGGGCAGTCCATAACTTCCTCCAATATGGTGGAGTTGCTGTCATTGGTGCTACTGGTTCAGAAGAAAATTTAACTGATTCTTATAACACACTGAAAGATAAGCAAGTTGCTTTGGATGTTGTATTCGCAGCAACTGGTGGTAGTGGATATTTAACACAGGTTTCAAACATTGCATCTACCAGACAAGACTGCGTTGCAGTTCTTCCTGCAAAGGATTCGGGTGGTCAATTATCACTAGATTCTTCTAATGCTACCTTGAGTGGTAACGCAGACGAATTCAATATCACAGTATTCGGTGCAAAGAAGCACCTTGATATTACTAGAGGACTTAACGAAGCAGACAACGAAGCAAATTATATCAGAACATGTCTAGCACCTGATGTTGCGGGTTGTATTGCTAGAACAGATAGAGATGCATATCCTTGGTTCTCGCCTGGTGGGTTTAAACGAGGAAGAATCTTGGATGTTGTCCGACTTGAAGAAAATCCAAATGATGGACGACAGGATACACTATATGAGGCGAACATCAACCCAGTTGTTACCTTCCCCGGTGAAGGAACAGTTCTCTTCGGAGATAAGACTGGTAAAGATGAATCAAGCACTCTGAGCAGAATCAATGTATCAAGACTCTTTATTCACTTAAAGAAGACTATTGGTGCGGCTGCAAGAGCAATTCTCTTTGAATTGAATGATGTTACAACCAGAGCATCGTTTGTAAATGCAGTTACTCCCGTACTTGACAATATTCAAGCACGGAGAGGTTTGTTTGACTATAGAGTTGTGTGTGATACAACAAACAACACTGATAATATAGTTGATTCAAATCAGTTTGTTGCAGATATTTATCTCAAACCAACGAAGAGTATCAACTTTATCAAGATAACATTTACTAACAAGAATACAGCAGACGACCTTGGTGTAGGATAATTTTAAAAAAGGAGAAGCCTCATGGCAGGTAGATCACAAGCAGGGCCACATTCAATGGCCATCAGCGAGTTCAAGAACAATTTTGATGGTGGGACTCGCCCAAATAGATTTGTCGTTAGTGGTGCATTAGGTACTAGTGGAGACCTTCCAAACCACTTCATGGTAAAAGCAGCGTCTATGCCTGCACAGACTTTAGGTATCATTCCAGTTCCCTTCCGAGGAAGAATTGCAAAAGTGCCTGGAGATAGAGCATATGCAGAATGGACAATGACTGTATTGGACGAAACAACTCATGATATGAGAAGACAGTTTGAAGAATGGCATGAAAAATTCAATGCCCATAAAGAAAATGTCGTTGCAAGTCCAGAAATCCTTGCAGGTGTTGGACCTGAATTGACTAGATGGACAGTAACACAAATCGATATGTTTGGTAACGAGGTAAGACAGATTGCTCTTCATAACTGCTGGCCAGTTGAAGTTGGTGCAATTGACCTTAGTTACGATACTTCCGATACCCTTACTGAGTATGCAGTAACACTAGCATATGATTACATCACACTAGAAACTGGTGGTGGTGTTTCATCTGGTTCGTAGGGAGATTACTTTAGGTGAAGTGAATCGTATAGTAAATTCACCATACATATAAAGAAGAATTTACTTTACTTTAAAGGAAACTTATATCATGCCATTAGACATTTTCGGGTTCTCGATTGGGAAAAAAGACAGCAGCAAACCAGTCGAGCCACAACAATCAAATAAAGAACAGTCCTTCGTAACACCAGAAAATTACGATGGTAGTTACACACTAGAAACTGGCGGAGTCTTTGGTACACTCATAGACTTCGCTGGTTCTGTTAAAGATGAAAATGCTCTAATTCGGAAGTTTAGACAAACTTCTATGTTTCCAGAAGTAGATCAAGCAATTGAAGATATTATAAACGAATCAATTGTTCTAGGTGACGACAGAAAACCAGTAAAAATAAATTTAGAAAATATTGATGTATCTGACAACATCAAAACAAGAATGCATATGGAATATGATAATATTCTTAGAATGCTAGAGTTCCATAATAAAGGTGCTGATATTTTTAGAAGATGGTATGTAGATAGTAAACTATATTATCACATGATATTAGATAAAGATAATCCACAAAAAGGAATTACAGAAATAAGATCTGTTGATCCTGTAAAAATAAAGAAAATTAGAAAAGTAAACAAAGAACAAAAGAGAATGCCGGGTGGTGTTGTTCCTGTTGTCAAGAGTGTTGAAGAATTTTATGTCTATACCAATTTAGATAAAGATTCTCCATATCAGACTTCTAGTTCTGGACTTAAAATTGCTCCAGATTCAATTGCATATGTTCACTCAGGTCAAGTTGATGGTACTTCTAAAAGAGTATTGGGTTACTTACATAAAGCAATTCGACCACTTAACATGCTTCGACAGATTGAAGATGCTGTTGTAATTTATCGTGTTTCTCGTGCGCCTGAAAGAAGAATTTTCTATATTGATGTTGGAAATCTTCCGAAGAACAAAGCAGAACAATATCTTCGTGATATAATGAATCGATATCGCAATAAGTTAACATATGATGCAAGCACAGGTGAAATCAAAGATGATAGAAATCACCTACACATGCTTGAAGATTATTGGTTACCTAGACGAGAAGGTGGTAGAGGTACAGAAATTACCACACTTGATGGTGGACAAAATCTTGGAGAAATGGAAGATGTTAATTATCTTCTACGAAAAGTTTATCGTTCTTTAAATGTTCCCATTTCCAGAATGGAACCAGACACAGGTTTCAATATGGGAAGAAGTGCCGAAATTACACGGGATGAAGTTAAATTCTTTAAGTTTATTGAGAAACTAAGAGTAAGATTTGCTGAATTATTCATGCAAATTCTAAGAGTTCAACTTGTTCTAAAGGGAGTAATGTCTGAAGAAGACTGGAAGAAAATTGTTCCAGACATTAGATGGACTTGGAATAAAGATTCTTACTTCAGTGAATTGAAAGAAACAGAAATACTTAAAGAAAGACTTGATTTATTAAGCCAAGTTGATGAATATATAGGTAAGTACTACTCAATGGACTGGGTAAGAAGAAATATTCTGAAACAGTCGGAAGAAGAAATTAAAGAATTGGATAAACAGAATCAAGCAGACGCTGAAGAGCAACCCCCCGAAGATGAAATGGGTATGGAAGGAGAACAATACTAATGGAATTAAGTAACCAAAACATGAAAGATATGATTTCTTCTATTCTAAGTAAAGATAGAGATTCTTTTGATACGGCATTTAAAAGTGAAATGCAAGATAGAATAGGTTCACAACTAGTTGATAAGAATCTAGAAATATCTAAGGATATACTATCCACAGAAAACGAAAATGAATCAATAGAAGAGTCTAAAGGTACTACTTTTAAATTTAAATCCACAACAGATGCAAAGAAATTTGCTATTTCCGCTGCTAAGACACCAGGTCTTGTGGGAGTTAGTAAAAGAAATTTCTCTGTTAGGGGTAAAGATGTATCAATAAATGGCATAAAAGACAAAGAAATGCTTCAAATGCTAACGATGTTAGCAAAAGAAATGAAAGCATCGACATAAGGAAAATACAATGTCTATCATAAAATCACTACAAGAAGTATTAAACAACGATCAATCAATTGTTTTCGAGACTAAAGATGGCTCAAGTATACATATTGAGCCAGAACATGCTAATTCTATCACTTCTGTTCATGATCAAATGAATAGAGAAAACCAGCAAAAAATGAGAAATATGCTGGAGGAATCCGAAGATAAGTTTGTTAAGGTTCTTAGTTTCTGTAACAGCCAATTAAACGAAGAAGAGGACTGATTCATGTCAACCACCAACGATATTATTCAAGATGTTATGTCAGGTAAATTATCTGATGCTAGAAATAAAACAGAATCATTGTTATATTCTAAAACAACCGAACTTTTAAACCAAGCAAAAGAATCTGTTGCTGGTATAGTATATGAAGATGCGGTTGGTGTTGCTTCTCTTGTAGAAAAGAAGAAAGCAAAGAAGAAAGAAGAAGATGATGATAACGGTAAGAAATACGCCAAAAAAACAGATAAAGAGGATGATGGTGAAGGACTGGATCCTGTAGATGCAGAAGACAGTGATATTGATAATGATGGAGATTCTGATGAGTCTGATGAGTATTTAAACAACCGAAGAAAGGTTCGTAAGAAGAAAATCGAAGGCGAAGATGATGAAGAAGATGAAGTTAACGAAAATAAAGGTGACGGTAGAGAATCTCACATCTATGGTATGCCACTCAAGAAGTATCGTGCTTTAACTGATAAGCAAAAGCATCAGATAAAGATGAAGTGGAGTCACCAAAAGGCAGAAGAAGAAAAAGCAAAGGGGCATCGAGAATGAAGTTAATCACAGAAATGACAGAAGACATTCAATGCCTTGTTGAGGAAGATTCTTCAACTGGTAAAAAGAATCATTATATTCAGGGTGTCTTCATGCAAGCAGAGCAGAAGAACCGAAATGGTAGAGTATACCCTCTCGGTATTTTAGAAAATGAAGTAAAAAGATACGGTAAAGATTTTGTTGGAAAGAACCGTGCTATGGGTGAACTCAACCATCCACAAGGTCCAACCGTAAACCTTGACCGTGTTTCCCATATGATTAAGGATTTGAAGGTAGAAGGTAATGATGTAGTCGGTAAGGCTAAACTACTTGATACTCCTATGGGTAACATTGCAAAGAATCTAGTAAACGAAGGCGCACAACTTGGTGTTTCTTCCCGTGGTATGGGTTCACTTGAAGAAAAGAATGGAGTCAATTATGTAAAACCAGACTTCATGCTTTCCGCAGTGGACATTGTTGCAGATCCTTCTGCTCCTAATGCCTTTGTAAACGGTATTATGGAAGGTAAAGAATGGATTTGGGATAACGGTGTTATTCGAGAAAAGCAAATTCATGAATACCATCAAATGATTAAAAAGGCTTCACAGAGAGAACTCGAAGAGAAAGCCATTTTTGCATTCCAAGATTTCTTGTCAAAACTGTAAAAAATATAAATAAACAAAGAATAACAGAGTTATTTTTACGGAGTTACCCATGTCTAAAGAGCAACAAACATTAGAGTCTACAGAGGTTGTTGCCGAAGATGCAAAGAAAGTAATGGGTTTTGTAAAGAAATTGGTAGGTGACGATAACTCGGAACAGTTAAAAAATTTACCAAAACAACTTAAGAAACACGCGGGAGACCGTTTAACACAAGCCATTCAGAACCACGCACGAGACGCCGTGGATAGACTATTCAAAAAGGAGTCAATCATGTCAGAATATGACAATAACGAAATTTTAGAAGCGGGGCCTGAAACTCCAACTCTAGACACAAAATCAGAAGAAGATCCAAAACTTTACCAAGATGCTGAAGGTGGACATGCTAAAATTGACACCGATGAAGGACCAGATAATTCTAAAAAGAATATGAAGTCTATTGCTGGTAAGGGTGGTTCTGCAAAGGGTGTTAAAGAAGCACTTGATGCTTTGTTTGATGGTGAAGAACTCTCAGAGTCTTTCCAAACCAAGGCAGCAACAATCTTCGAGGCAGCAATCAACGAAAGAATTTCTTCCATTGAAGAAGACCTTGTGCAGCAGTACCAGTCGATTCTTGAAGAAAACCTAGAAAAAACATCAGCAGAACTCGCAGAAAAACTAGATGATTATCTAGGGTATGTTGTTGAACAGTGGGTTGAAGAAAATAAACTCGCAGTTGACAATGGTATTCGTGCTGATGTTGCAGAAAACTTCATCTCTGGTTTGAAAGTACTCTTTGAAAATTGTTACATCGATGTTCCTTCTGATAAATACGACCTTCTTGAGGAAGTTACAGATGTGAAGGATGAACTAGAAGAAGATTTAAATAAAGCACTCCAAGAAAACATCAATCTAAGGAAAGAAATCGTTGCACATCGTTGTGGTGAAATCTTTGCAGAAGAGGCTGATGGTTTAACTGACATGGAAGTAGAAAAATTAGCATCCTTATCTGAAGGTATTGAGTTCGATACAGAGGAACAATACAGAGATAAGGTTAATGTTCTACGAGAAAGTTATTTCTCTGCTGGAGAGCAAGTTGTTTTAACAGAACAGGAAGAAACAACAAATCAGGTAATCGACGCAAATGGTCCTATGGACAAGTACATGAACACACTTTCACGACATGCATCGTATGATAAGATGTCTTGAAAGACCTTTAAATTATACATAGAAGGAAATCTCAAAAAAATACTTACGAGTCAAAAGGAGAATCTATAATGGATTTCAATCAACAAAACACACCGTATGATGTACTGGCAGAAAAATGGTCACCAGTACTAAATCACCCAGAAATGGCACCAATTGAAGACTCGTATAAGTCTAAAGTTACTGCTGTTCTGCTTGAGAATCAAGAAAGAGCATTACGCGAACAACACCTACATGAAACACCATCCAATCACATGGGTGCAGGTGGTTTCGATGTAAGTGCTGCCGCGGACAACGCAGGCAATAATGCAATTGCTGGTTATGACCCAGTCCTAATCAGTCTTGTTCGTCGTTCCATGCCTAACCTAATGGCATACGACCTTGCTGGTGTTCAGCCCATGAGCGCACCTACTGGACTTATCTTCGCAATGAGAGCAAGATATGACAACCAGTCTGGTGCAGAAGCACTTTACCAAGAAGCCTTTGCTAAGTTCTCTGGTGCAGGTAACACTGCAACAGGTGCCGCATTCAGTTCAACTGGTGGTGTACAGCCTGCTGATAGCAGTCTAGCACTAGACGGTTTCCGAGCAATGCTAACAGCAACTGCTGAAGGTTTAGGTGATTCTACTACATTCAAGGAAATGGCATTCACCATTGAACGAGTTGCTGTGGAAGCAAAGACTCGTGCCTTGAAAGCAGAGTACACAACTGAACTCGCTCAGGACCTCAAAGCAGTCCACGGACTTGATGCAGAAACTGAACTTGCTAACATTCTTAGCACAGAGATTCTCACTGAAATCAACCGTGAACTCATCAGAAGCATCTACACAAGTGCTAAGGATGGTGCCCAGCATACTGACCTAACAACTGCTGGTACTTATGACCTTAACACCGACTCAGATGGACGTTGGAGTGCAGAACGATTTAGAGGACTTATGTTCCAGATCGAACGAGAAGCAAACCTCATCGCCAAGCAGACCCGTCGTGGTAAGGGTAACTTCGTTATCTGCTCCTCAGACGTTGCTTCTGCCCTCGCAATGGGTGGTTGGTTGCAACTCTCACCTGCTCTCAACACTTCACTAGATGTTGATGACAACGGTAACACATTCGTTGGTACACTCAACGGTAAGATGAAGGTTTACATCGACCCATACAGTGCAACAACTCACACCCCACAGGGTGGTTCTAAGAGTGACTTCAACTTTGCATGTGTAGGTTATAGAGGTTCTAGTCCATACGATGCTGGACTCTTCTACTGTCCATACGTCCCACTACAGATGGTTCGTGCGGTTGGTGAAAATACCTTCCAGCCTAAGATTGGCTTCAAGACTCGTTACGGAATGGTTGCAAACCCATTCGCCCATGATGACGGTACAGCCGTCTCAGTAGGTTCAGGTAAGAATGTCTACTACAGACTCTTCACCATTACCAACCTACATGGTAACACTGCTTGATAAAAGTAGTTAAACTAAACTAGACTAGGGGAGTCCTTCACGGGACTCCCCTTTTCTTTTATACATAGTATAAGGAGAAGTCTTTTATGGGTAAGTACAGAGATGACATTCCATTAGGATCAGCGTACGAACAAGCAACTGAAGGATATCCTATGGGATATACTGGTGCATATTCAGGTTATACTGGTCCGGGAATTCCTGATATTACAAGAGCAAGAAGTGGGAGACAACCAGATACCAACAATTATCTTGGTGTGAATTACTTTCAACTTGAAATAACAAGAACGCCAACAGTAACATATTTTTGTCAAACTGCAAATTTACCTTCTTTGACACTAACTCCAACGGAACAACCATCTACTTTAGGATTACGACCTAAATGGATTGGTGGTCAATATGCATATGAAGATTTACAAGTTTCATTCATTGTTGATGAGGATATGAGAAACTGGATGGAAGTATATCGATGGATGGAAGAGATTGGTAACTTAGACAATATGGACAATGTTATTGCAGAGAAACAAACTATGGATTTCTTCTCCGATATAACATTGTTAGTAACAAATAGTTCATATAAACCACAATATCGTGTTCAATTCAAGAAAGCCTTTCCGATTGCAATTAGTGGAATCAATTTCAATACAGCCTCTATGGACACAGAACCTATTTTAGCAACCGCTACCTTTACATATGATTACTACACAATAAAAACAGTGAACGAAAATTGACTTTTGCTTGATTTTAGTGTATAATACTCCATACGGAGGATTATTTTTTATGAATTTAGATCAAATAAGAAAAATGGCACAACAAGATATTCCAATGGATAAGACAGAACTTGATGTCGAGTCTATGAGAACGCCTCAACTCCATAACAAATATCTTATTGTTTATACGGATGAGAAATTGATTCTAACAAAATTCAATTCTGAATTGAAAGTTCTTGAACGAAATAAATGGCTATATTATACAGGAAAGATGAGTCACGAACAACTCCAAGAACATGGGTGGGAACCTTTCGATTTGAATGTTCTAAAAACAGATATAGACAGATTTATGCAGGCAGATAGTGATATAATCACCTTATCAAATAAGGTGGCACTTCAAAAGGAAAAGGTAAACTACTTAGAAAATATTATCAAAATAATCAACAATAGGCAATGGTCTATTCGTTCGACAATTGATTGGTTGAAGTTTACAAATGGTACATGAGTGATATAGAAATACATCCAGTAGATTCTGTTTATATAAAAGTAGTTTGTGATAGAAGTATTGCAAAAGAACTCAGTGATTTTTTTACTTTCACTGTACCAAACTATAAGTA
>UEXM01001674.1_pt1 | contig 17749 bp, 17 predicted proteins | sample 1796661 | NCBI WGS metagenome assembly UEXM01 (sample SAMEA4772469, study PRJEB27181) | metagenome | reverse complement strand
GCTGGCTTAGTTAGTTTTGGTGTTATTCAATTTATTGCAGCGGCATTAAAAGCTAAACAGCACACTAGCGGCGGTTTTTATAATGTAGTGAATGATGTATTCACTATGCCTGAGGCGATGAAGCAATTAGCATGGGTACAATTTTTTAGTTGGTTTGCGTTATTTGCTATGTGGATTTACAGCACGTCAGCGGTTACTAGCTTTCATTACGGTAGTACAGATACCAGCTCGTTAGCGTACAACAACGGTGCAGATTGGGTAGGTATATTATTCGCCGCTTACAACGGCTTTGCCGCCATTGCTGCTTTATGTATCCCGATCATCGTTAAACGCGTGGGATTAAAAGTCGCACATGCACTTAACCTTATTTTAGGTGCGCTAGGCCTAGCGAGCTTTATGTTTATAAAAGATCCAAGTTTACTTATTTGGCCAATGATAGGCGTAGGCTTTGCGTGGGCGTCTATTTTATCACTGCCTTATGCAATGTTAAGTACTTCAGTACCGAGTCATAAAATGGGCGTTTACATGGGCATTTTCAACTTTTTCATTGTGATCCCACAATTATTAGCCGCTAGTGTACTGGGGTTAATATTACGCCACTTTTTTGAAAACCAACCTATTTACGCATTAGTACTTGGCGCTGTGTCGTTTGTACTTGCAGCGGTTGCGGTATTGCGTGTTAAACACACTCAGTAACGTAACGAGTAAACTGAAATTAATTAAGGCTTTAAAATGAAAAAATTAAATACAATTACCACCAGTTTATTAATGCTTGGTTTAACAGCTTGTGGCGCGCAGCAAGAGCCATCAAACAGCGCTGTAATACAGGTATCGGCACCGGGAGCCCCTGGGGCAGAACCATTTTGGGCCTATGCAGGCAAAACCGGTATTGGCACATCATTTGAGCAATATCAAAATGGCCACTACAGTGATGAGGCCCCTACAGGAACGGTGTCAAAAGTATGGTTCTCAATTGCTAAAGGCATGATCACCGAAACGATGTTTGGGCTTATTCACCAAGCGCAAATTAAAGACATGCAATTTGTTGTAGCAGGAAAAGATTTTACAGTCACAGAAGCTGACGATTTAGACGTTACCATTGACTACTTATACAAAGACGATAAAGGCCGCCCGTTATCATTAGCTTACAAAGTAGTAAGCAAAGATAAACAAGGCCGCTTTAGCCTCGAAAAACACATATTTACCGATCCTGATGGGCAAAGCTTATTTGTACGCAGTATTTTTAATACCCAGCTTGAAGGCGTTAAGGCATACGTAAGCGTAAACCCGTATGTTGATAATAACGGCCTGGATGATTTTGCTAAAACAACAGAACAAGGATTGCTGGCATGGCAAGACAACAGCTACCTTTCATTGCAAGGTGCGCAGCCATTTAAACAAACGAGTGTTGGTTTTACAGGTGTAAGCGATGGTTTAAGCCAGCTTAAAACAACTCAGCAGCTCACTCAGGTTTATAAAAATACCGGTGAACAATCGGGTAATGTTAGCCTACTTGCAGAGCTGGGTGAAATTGGTGAAAACAGCCAGTTCGATTTAACCCTAAGCTTTGGTAATAGCGAACAAACCAGCTTTAAACAAGGCCAAGCTACGTTAGCCAAAGGTTACCAAGCGGTGCTTGATAATTACAACGGTAAAGGCGAAGCGCTTGGTTGGCAAGACTACCTGCAAAGCCTTGCACCGCTAAATAACATGAGCGAACAAACCGCAGATAACAGCAAGTTACTTTACACCAGTGCCATGGTACTTAAAGCGCAAGAAGATAAAACTCATGCAGGTGCGCTTATTGCCTCATTATCTAACCCATGGGGCGAAACCGTATCGGCTAAAACAGGCTCTACTGGTTACAAAGCGGTGTGGGTGCGCGACTTTTATCAAGTTGCCATGGCGTTTATGGCCATGGGCGATAATGCGACCGCTAAAACCGCCTTCGAATACCTTGAAAAAGTTCAAGTAAACAGCAAAACCCCAGGCAATAAAGGCGATACAGGGTGGTTTTTACAAAAAACACATGTTGATGGTGAACTAGAATGGGTGGGCGTACAACTTGACCAAACTGCAATGCCACTCATGCTTGCTTGGAAACTTCATCAAGCTGATGTTTTAACAGATGCAGAGCTGAGCGATTGGTATAGCCGTATGTTAAAGCCCGCGGCAGACTTTTTAGTTGAGGGTGGCCGTGCAAACATTCTATGGAACGATACACAAATAACGCCGCCAGCCACTCAGCAAGAACGCTGGGAAGAGCAAGAAGGGTATTCGCCATCAACCACCGCCGCGGTTGTTGCTGGTTTAATTACTGCAGCCGATATCGCTAAACTAGCAGGTGATAATGCCAATGCAGCACGTTACCTAAATACAGCTAAGCGTTATAACAATGATATTGAAAAATTAATGTTTACAACGACTGGTAATTTAGAGTCGAGCGCCTCAGATGGTGAATACTTTATTCGCATTGGCCAAGACAAAGACGCCAATTCAAATACTAAAATTAACGCCAACAATGGCCGTGAAGGGTTTAATAAAAAGCAAATACTCGATGGTGGATTTTTAGAACTCGTTCGCTATGGCGTACGTGATGCGCTAGCGCCTAGCATAGTAAAAACACTCCCAGAATATGATGACGAAACCCTAACCGATAACCTACAAGTTAAATACAGCTTTGAGTTTATTGATGGCAGCGGCACATTTGCAGGCTACCGCCGCTATGGTAACGACGGATACGGTGAAGACGAAGTAACGGGCGCTAACTATGCCGAAGGTGGAAAAAATAGCCCAGGGCAACGTGGGCGAGTTTGGCCATTTTTTACTGGTGAACGAGGTCATTACGAAATTGCCGCCGCAAATGCCAATAATAGTTTAGATGCAACAAAACAGCAGGCTATTAAAAATAGCTATGTAAAAGGGCTAGAGCAATTTGCTAACCAAGGGATGATGCTACCTGAACAAGTATGGGATGGTGTAGGCATTAATAAAGCGGGTTACACGTTAGGCGAGGGTACTAACTCGGCCACACCATTGGCGTGGACACATGCGGAATACGTAAAGCTAGTGCGCTCACTAAGCGACAAGCAGGTATGGGATCATTACCCGGTGGTAACTAAAGCACTAAAATAACCGTAAACTAACTAACATAGCCGTAGTAAAATACGGCTATGTTATTTATTACAATAATAACGAGGCTGAAATGAAAACATTTACCTTGAGCGCATTAGCATTAGCAATCATGCTAACAGGTTGCCAAAGCGCACCATCATTAAATAACGTCACGAATAACACCGAAACATCGCCACTAAATACTGAACAACAAGCAAGCCCGTGGTGGGAAAGCGCCATTTTTTACCAAATTTGGCCCCGCAGTTTTTACGACAGCGATGCTGATGGCCATGGCGATTTTAATGGTATGACCCAAAAGCTCCCGTATCTACAAGAGCTCGGCGTAAATGCGCTGTGGTTAACCCCAATGTTTGAAGCACCGTCGTATCATGGCTATGATTTTACTGAATTTTATCAAGTAGAAAACGACAACGGCAGCATGGGCGAGTTTGAAGCTTTTATAAAAGCTGCTGACGACAAAGGCATGAAAGTCATACTTGATTTAGTTATAAATCATATATCAAGTAACCATGAATGGTTTCAGCGTTCAGCAAAACAACAAGCCCCTTATGCAGATTACTTTATTTGGCGCGACGATATGCCAAAAGCCGGAAGTGGCTGGGGCCACGCATGGAGTAATAACGACCAACCCAACGCAGTATGGCATTGGAATGAAACACGCCAGCAGTATTACTATGGTGCGTTTGGAGCGAGCCAACCTGACTTGAATTTACGCCACCCTGATGTTGTCGCCGAAATGGAAAAAATGGCTAAGTTTTGGCTTGATAAAGGTGTTGCAGGGTTTAGATTAGACGCAGTACGTTTTGCAATGGAAGGTGGCGCAGATGCGCAAGCCGATACCGACGAAACCATTGCATATTGGCAGCATTTTAACCAATACGTAAAAAGCGTTGATCCAGACGCGTACTTAGTAGGTGAAGCATGGGCTGACATTCCCGTTGCGGCAAAATACTTTGGCGAAGGTAAAGGCCTCGATCAAGGCTTTGATTTTGAAGTAGGCTATAAAATATTGGGCTTATTAAAACCCAATGCCAGTGGTGAAGCGCAATTTGGCACCATGCAATCTAATCAACAAGTCAGTAAAGTTGATGCCAATGTGCTCAAACAAAATTTACAACAGCGTATTGATTCAATTGCACCGCTTGATTTTTTTGCACCGTTTTTAACTAATCACGACCAAGAACGAGTGGCTTATCAACTTGCTGAACACGACGATAAAGCAAAACTTGCCGCCGCCATGTTATTTAGCTCTCCTGGCACGCCGTATATTTATTACGGTGAAGAAATTGGCTTAACACAAGGTGGCACAGGTCACGATGTGTATAAACGCGCGCCAATGCAGTGGGATAACAGCAATCAAGCTGGCTTTACTCAAGCTCAAACAAGTTGGGTTGAGCAGGCTGAACTGTTTGGTGATAACTACACCCAGTGGTGGCCTGAATATTTAGCACAGCAAATTAATGCTGCTGATCGCAATGTAAAAACGCAACAAGCACAATCTAATTCACTGTGGCGTTTATATCAGCACTTAATCGCACTAAAAAAACAGCGCCCAGAGCTGGGCATTAAAGGTAGTTATGAATTAACACAGCATAACAACGGCCTAGTTGAAATAACCCGCGAGTTAAACGGCAGTAAAAGTATGTTTGTGCTTAACTTAACCGCTAACCCGCAAAGCGTCAGCAGCATCAAACGCGATGATTTAACGCCAAACTGGCAACACGACCTCAATGGCGAGCAACTCGCTGGTTATGGTTTGTTGTTACTGAATAACACACTGTAATTAAATTACATAAAAGGGGCTAACATGCGTTAGCCCATTTTTGTAGAAATGTTTTTATTGCATTGCCCCCAAGTTATAGCTCATTTTAATGAGCCACAATTAGCTTAACTTCTTCTTACGTCATGGCGCTTATCATGAAAATAAATATAAGATGCAATCCACCTTGGTAGGTGTCCACGGTACGTAATGAATACTGACACACCAACATAGATTCTGCGATGTAATTTAAAAATGGTGAACGCGTTTTCATATACTCAATAACTATACTGTATTTATATACAGCGTGGATATTGTACTCTCATATTCAAGAAAATGAGCGACGAGCGCATTTTCTTCTTTGTTATTATATTTAGTACCAAGAAAAAACATAGCTGGCAATGAGTTAAGTTATTTGTTAAAAAGTAATTAATAAATATATTAGTGTGACGTTGGCAGGAATTTACCCGGCAAGCACACTATAAAATTGTTAGGTTTCAAGAGGAGTATCTTAGGTACGATGGATAAAAACCAGAAAAAGGACTTATTTAGCCGAGCATATGTGAAAGCTGTTGCTGCTCAGCTTGGTTTTAGATCGTCTATTCCTGATGTTGATGATGATAGTGTCGACCTAATACTCCAAGGAAGAGGGTTCTCTTCTGGTATAAGAAACCCTCAAATTGAAGTGCAGCTAAAATGCACATCTAGCAACAATGAAAATGAGAAACACTTAAAATTTGTACTTCCTATCAAAAACTATAATGACCTAAGAGGAGATGGGTTACTTTGCCCTCGCTACCTGTTTGTTCTGGTTGTGCCTGATGATGTGCAAGAGTGGATGCTCCATAAAACAACCCATACCACAATAATGCATTGTTGTTATTGGATTTCACTCATGGATTGCCCTGATGTTTCAAATACTACCAATATCACAATTGAAATTCCCAGAGAAAACCTTTTGACCTCAGATAGTTTGTTATCACTAATGGAGTCGGCAAGTATAAGAGGGGCTGCTTAAATGAATGTCGAATTTAGAAAAGCTCTGGAGTCCATTACACCTAATTTACTGAAGAGCTATCTAGAAAGTCAAAGCTGGATTAAGAATGGAAATATCTCCAATCAAGCCAATATTTGGCACAGAGATGGCGATGAGTCATATACACATGAGGTTATTCAGCCGATTGATTCAAAAATTAGGAGCTACGGACAGCGATTAATTGAGGCCATTAAATCCGTTGCTGAATTTGAGAATAGAGATATTTCAGCCGTAATTGATGATATGACAAATTTTAGCTCCGACCTTGTCAAGGTTCGGGTTATACACCCCGATGTTGAGGAGGGAACTATCCCCCTGGAAGATGGTGTTTTACTAATAGAACGATCTCGAGACTTATTGATAGCATCTACGCTATCAACTTTTAAGAAGCAAAAGGTTTTTAATGGTAGCCGCTCTCAAGACGTTCAGGATTTCTTGGGTAAACTTAAGTTAGGGCAAACAGAAATTGGAAGCTTTGTAGTTAATCTTATCTCTCCTATAGAGGTTGGCTCCGAACCTCAGCAGGATGGTTGCGATACATCGCTGGCAAGATCTGTATCAATGAATTTAGCTAGAAGTCTTACAGCTATCTCAGAGGCAGTCGATAAATATGCTAATTCAAAAAGCATTTTCGACTTTGAAGAAACAGTAAACAAAGGCGTGAGTGCAAATCTATGTGATGCATTAATAGGTTTAAGTGGTCGTGCGAAATCAAGACGTTTTTCTATAAAAATTAAAACTGGTGGGCTTGAAGCTGAGCCTATTAATTTCGCAGACAACTATGAATTTTCTCCTCAATTGATTCCCAATTTGGAAGCCGCTTCGGAATACTTGAAAGGGCGTTACACAGTTAAAAACTTCCAAGTTTTTGGGTTGGTCAGTGTTTTGAAGCATCTTCCAAATGATGAGTATGGTCAAATAACAGTGAAGGCCTTAGTTAAAGAGAAGCTCAAATCTATAACAATTCATTTGCCGTTGGGCGAATACTGGCAGGCCTTTGAAGCTCATAAATCAGGCGAGGAAATAACTTGTCGTGGTACACTAAATGTTTCCCCTAAGTCTGCGCAGTTACTTGGGCCAACAGCCTTTGAAGTGGTTAAACCGAATAGAGGCATTTTTGATGATAAAACCTAACAAGCGCATGTTGTCGGATTGATTTTCATGGAGGATGTATGTTTTCAAAAAGTGATGTGGATAAACTTGAAAAAGACTATAGGCAGGCTAAGGAGGCGTTACCTGATATAGAATACTTAGGTGGTTACCCTAAATATCCTGAAGTTATTTCTAAATTTATGAATGCTCTATGTGCTCCCCCATGGTTTAAAATTGATTATGACCCACGTGAAGTAAAAAATATCATGTCGAATATAGATAATGCTTCCCATGATAACTTATGTAATGTATTAACAAATGCGAATCGTATTGAACGTTTCGGTGATAGACAATGGGCTATACTTTTAAAAGAAGATTTTTTTCCTTTAGTTATATCTCGTGCATACGTACTTACGAAAACCTAAAAAATATCGGCACGCGCTCGTTCCTTGCTAATTTAGTCAAGCATAAGCTTTAAGAGAGAACATGGAAGTATTCAAGTACGTATTTTGGATTTTGACGACTTACTTATTCTTTACTCTTTGTCTAAGAGTTTTTTGGTTTGTTAGAAGTCGTTATTATCAGTTAAGTTGGTTTGCAGAGTGGTTCTTAGCCCTTACTTGTTGTGTAGGAATTTACGGAGTTGCTTACAATACCCAAATAATAAATCAGGGCTTTTGGTGGTTTGTGTTAGTTTTAATTATCGTAAGTTCTATTTTAAGGTTACGTAGTTTAGTCCTACAATCTCAACTTAAACAGCTCACAAATTGGCAATTGCTATTTGTTCGTTGCCTAATGGCATCGTTTACATTACCACTAGTAACTGGCGTGTTTTTCAATGCGGCGAACTTAAGTGATATTTGGTAAGATTGCTAATAAAGTTTTAGAGTCGATTTTTGCTCTTTTACCCGTTTAAGTTGACTCTAGATCATAGCAACCCATTTTTAGTTTAAAATAAACCATTGACATAATATGTCGTGGTGGTTACTTTTAATGCATAATATTAAAAGGAAAACTAAAATGGAAATTTGGAATTTATTTACTGATTTTATTGTGCAATCAATCACCTTTTTTACTCAAGATGTGGGCGTAAGCCAAGCGGTTGCAATTATTTTGTTTACCGTTATTGGGCGATTAGTTTTAATGCCAATTAACCTTGTTGCTATGGCTAATATGGTTAGAAATAAAAAAGCAATTGCCGCACTAAAACCTGAGCTAGATAGCATAAAAAACAACTATAAAGACCAGCCCAGTGAAATCGCAAAGTTAACTATGGCGCTGTATAAAAAGCACAACATTAAGTTTATCGATAAAAAAAGTGTGATTAATATGGCAAGCCAAGGTGTATTTGGCCTTGGAACTTTTCAAGCTCTGCAACAAATTGTATTTACTAGTAAGTTTGCCTGGATTGCCAGTATTGCAAAGCCTGATATTGCGCTTTCCTTACTAGTGGGAGCTATTACATATCTATCTATGATGATGATGCCAGGTAGCGTAGAACAAACCAGCACTTTATTGTTCCTAATTCCCGCAATTATTTGTGTGGTTACTCTGGTTAACTTTCCTTCTGCAATTGGTTTGTACTGGGCTGCATCCAGTAGTACTAGCTTGTTGCAGTCATTATTAGTAAATAAATATTTTAAAAACCAGCAAGCACAACAAGTTTTGTAAAGGTCGCTAAACAAAGGAATGGCAATAATGAATATGTGTTATCAGCCCACAGCCGATTTAATGGCTTCTGCACAGTTAACCTATACCAATATGCGTGGATATTATGAACATTATGGCGTTGATTGGCAGCAACCTAAAATATGTGAGCAAATTTCAGACCTTGAAAATTGGGATGTTTTGTTAAATGGCGATGTAGTGGGTGCAATGCGCTTGGCTTTCGATGATGAGGGTTGCTATATACGTGACCTACAAGTAGATGCTGCGTTTCAAAATATGGGTATTGGTGCAGCAGCAATTAGTGAGTGTTCTCGTTTAGCTGTGCACAGAGGTGCTATGCAACTTAGGCTTCGCGTTTTTAAAATAAGCCCTGCGCACAAGCTTTACACACGTTCAGGTTTCAGCATAGATAAAGCAGACGACAGATTTTATTATATGTCTAAAAGCTTAGTTTAATGAGCGTGACTTTTATTTAAAAAATTAATGTTGCTCAGTCACTGTAGATTAATATTCGCTCATTCAAACTGCTATCCCGACAATTTAATAAAATATTTACGGATAGATTATGCGCTTTTTTACAAACAAAACAGCCACATTAAGTGTTTGCTTTTTATTGCTTGGCACGAGTTTTATGCTGATAGAAAACAGTGTGTATCAGTATATTGATCATAATGGTGTTCTACATGAAAGCGTGTTTATGCCCTTGAGCATACTGTGTTTTGCTTTGGGAGTTCTTTTTGTGGTTAGTTTGTTAGCCCGAAAAGTATTCGGGCTATTTAAAAGTGCTAGGGCAGGTGGGCATTAACCGCTGCTGTTATTACTCATTATTTAAATTAGCGGGTTCTAATAAATTAAATGTTGGTAAGCGCCACTTAAAGCGTACCGATGCCATTCGAATTAAATAGCCTACCACTAAACTTGCAACCACGCTGATATTGTCATCAATGTTGTAGTGGTGTAGCGCTAAGTATAAACACGCGACTATAAGCGCTACGCTTGCGTAAAGTTCATGATGAAGTACTAATGGTGCTTGGCGACAAATTAAATCTCGTAATAATCCACCAAATACACCTGTTACTATAGCTGCGACCACACAAATTCCATAGTGCAAACCCATATTAAGTCCAACTTGACAGCCAATAATACTAAACGCAGCAAGCCCTAGTGCATCTAGGCGCATAAATATGCCTTTAAATTTAACCACCCATTTTGCCAACCAAGTGGTAACAATACCGGCTAGGCAAGTGATCAGTAAATATTCTGGGTGTTTTACCCAAGTAAGTGGGTAGTTACCTAATAAAATATCTCGTACGCTACCACCACCAATAGCTGTGGCACTGGCTACTAACATAACACCAAACCAATCCATGTTTCTGCGCCCAGCGCTAAGAGCACCGGTCATGGCTTCTGCTGTAATACCTATAATATAAACGATGGTTAATAGCATGAGATGATCGCTTGAAGTTTTAACAATAAAATAAAAACAGGATTGTAGTGATAAAAGCATGCATTGACGAGTGAAAAATTACATTAAAAACAGCTGCTTTCAGATTAAAAAAACTAATGTGATAGCGAGGTGTGAATAGCCTGTTAATGTTACGAAAGCACCAGCTATAGTATTGAAAGCAAAAAGGACAAATGACCGTAAAAATGCAATAAAGCCTGAATTAATTTAAGGTAAAAGAGCGCTGTTGTCTTTAATTTTGTTGCTTCTTAAAAGTGGTTTTACTGAATAAATTAGCTTGAGCCACGTGCAATTAAACGCGGTGGTAGTAGGGTGCTTTGCACTTGCTCACCCCTAATGAGCTTTAATAGGTTTTCAACCAACATTTGCCCAGCAATAGTGGTATTTTGCTCTATGGTTGTCAGCGGCGGATTAATGTAACTGGCAATAGATATATTATCAAAGCCTATCACGGCTACATCTTTTGGTACGTTAATATTGGCTTCTTTTAATGCCCGTATTGCGCCTATTGCTATAAGGTCGCTGGCAGCAAAAAGTGCATTAAAGGTAATGTTATTAGCAATTAATGAACGAGTGGCATGATAGCCTGATTCTTCGGTAGAGATAGCATTGGCAATTTTACGCTCATTAAGTGTAATGCCATTTTGTTGTAACGCGTCTTTAAAGCCATTAAAGCGGGCAAAAAATTCGGGGCTATGATCAGAGGCATCGCCTATAAACGCGCAATCTTTGCGATTATGTGCCAACAAATGCTCAGCGGCTAGCTTTCCGCCTCCATAGTTGTCGCAGCTTATGGTTAAGTCGGAGCGGTTATCAACACTTGCTCCCCAGCAAACAAATTTAGTGTTTTGTTCAAGCAAAGTATTAAATTTAGGCTGAAAGTCTATATAGTCGCCATAACCTAATAAAATGATGCCATCTGCACGGTGACTGTCTTCATAGTCTGCTTGCCAATCAGCACTTGCCGATTGAAATGACACAAGTAAATCGTAACCTTCTTTAGCGCAAGCACGAGTAATACTGCCCAGCATAGCTAAAAAAAACGGATTGATTTGCGATTCATCTGAGGTCGGATCTTCAAACAACAATAATGCTAGGGTGCTGCTTTGTTGAGTGCGCAAGTTACTGGCGTTTTTATCCACTTTGTAATTAAGCTTTTTGGCAATGTCATGAACTCGTCTTCGGGTTTCATCATTTACCAAAGGACTATTTCGTAAAGCACGAGAAACTGTAGATTGAGACACCCCAGCATAATGGGCTATATCAAATGAGGTGGCTTTACCTTTCATCACGATTACTTATTTAAGAGGACAATAAGGGGCTATTCTCGTTTATTAATGATTTTTTTCAAGCTTATTTGTCAATAAAGGCATTTTTTTATTGATTTTAACATGACACCGGTGTCACAATGAGGGTGTTTTATCATTTTGTTGTCAAAACGTATTAGCTACCTTTATTATTAAAGGTAGCCTTTTTTTACAGTGATAGCTGCTTTGAGGTGATAGCTCAAAGTAAATAAGTATCAATGGATACCCCATTAAAATAATAAGTACTCATTACTTAAACAAAAGAGATAACACTATGGGTTTACACTCTAGCACACACTTTGAGCCTATTCTGGTTGCCGATATAGGCGGTACAAACGCCCGTTTTGCATTGATAACTGGGTTCGACGAATCAAGTAATCAATTTACCATTGAACATAACCATACGTTTCCAAGTGCTAATTATGGATCGCTCGAAAGTGCCACTGAGTATTATTTATCAACAGTGTCTCATATAAATCCTAAACGTGCGTGCTTAGCTGTGGCAGGTCCAATTAACGCAGGCCAAGTTCACTTAACTAACTTAGGTTGGCACTTTAGCGTTAATGATATTAAACATCATTTTGACTTTGAACAATTAAGCATAATAAACGACTTTGCTGCTTTTGCTTACGCTGCTCCGTACTTAGATCCTTCTCAAAACGTAACGGTTAAACCTGGCCAAGCAGATGACACTGCTAATATTGGTGTAATGGGACCAGGTACAGGCTTTGGTGCTGCGTGTTTAGTGCGTACAGCACATTCGTGTGCGGTAATGAGCTCAGAAAGCGGCCATATTTCACTGTCGGCCGTAAACGAACTTGACGCTCAGCTTATTCAAGCACTTAAGAAAGACCACCCACATGTATCGGTAGAAACTGTGTTTTCTGGACCAGGCATTGCTCATTTGTACAAAGCAATGGCTGCAGTTAAAGGGGTCGCCGCAAAGAATTTAGACGCTGCACAAATTAGTAGCTTAGCCAACAGCGGTGAATGTGAAGTATGTGAGGCAACGCTTAATCAGTTTTGTGATTGGATTGGCAGTGTAGCAGGCGACTTAGCGCTTGCTTATGGTGCTCTTGGTGGCCTTTATATTGGCGGTGGCATATTACCAAGAATGCAGGCTCGTTTACTGGAAAGCCGCTTCATTGAGCGCTTTTCACAAAAGGGCATAATGTCGCAGTACACAGGTCAAATTCCGGTGACGTTAGTAACACAAGACAACATCCCTTTAATTGGGGCTGCCGCGTGTTTGCATACGAGCCAACAGGTTTAATCGCTTTGCATAGGTTTGGAAATAAATAGATGAAAAAAGTCACTATAAACAGCGTTGCCAGTCATGCAGGTGTTTCTAAAAAAACCGTATCGCGAGTACTCAACAATGAGCCTAATGTCAGTGCAGCTACACGCGAAAAAGTGTTAGCCGTATTTAAAGAGCTTGATTACACACCTAATCCCATTGCTCGAGGGCTTGCACAAAACCGTAGTTTTATTATTGGTTGTTTATACGATAACCCAAGTAAAAGTTATATTACTCGAGTGCAAACAGGCGCATTAGCTGCTTGCCAAGAAAACAACTATAACTTGCTGATTCACCCTTGTGAGCTCAGAGGTGATGCACTTATTAATAATATAGAGCAGCTATTACAGTCATCACGCCTTGATGGTTTAGTACTTACGCCACCATTTTGTGACTTTTCAGAACTGGTTGACTTTTTAAAGTCGAAAAAGATTCCTTATGCTCGAGTGGCTTCTGCTATTTTAGAAGATGACTCTATTTCTGTGACCAGTAATGACGAGCAGGGCGCATTTGAAATTACCGAACATTTAATAAACCTAGGGCATACGTCTATCGCGTTTATTAAAGGTCACCCAGATCACAGTGCTACACAGCAGCGTTTTAAAGGCTACAGGCGCGCCTTAGCAAGCCATGGTATTGAATTTAATGAACGCTTAGTTGAAGAGGGTAACTTTAGTTATCACTCAGGGGTAGACAGTGCGCGTAGTATTTTAGATTTATCGCCACGACCTACTGCTGTATTTGCATCGAATGATTACATGGCAGCCGCCGTGCTTAAATTAGCCACACAGCGTAACTTACGTGTACCAGATGACATTTCTATTGCTGGCTTTGATAACGCTCCCATAGCGCGTCATATTTGGCCCGGGCTAACGACTATAGCGCAACCCGTAGAAGAAATGACTAAACAAGCTGTTACCCAGTTAATTACCCATATTATTGAGCCGCAAGAGTCGCCTTATAAGGTGATTTTAGAAGCAAAATTAATCACGCGAGAGTCAACCGCAGCCGTAAAATAAAACCGCTTTTTCACAGTAGCCCGAGTATGAGTGACGCTTACTCGGGCTTTTTTTATCTGCATTTTTAACCTTCATTATTTGCCGCTAATATTTCACTAAAAATTCACGTTTATTTATTGCACATGTTAAAAAAAATGACTATTTTTATGACTCAGGGTTGACACCGGTGTCATTGTCATGCGTTAATACTCTGACACCGGTGTCAGGGTTGTTGTGAGAGGCTCCCTGGTAGCGTACCTTTGAACGGGTAAGTCAAAGATGCTCAGTACAGTTATTTTCGTGGAGTCTATAATTGTTACTGAGCCTTTATCCTCTAACGAATAGAGATGAGTAAAATTATGTTGCACCCTCGAATTCAAGAAGTCACAGAACGCGTTATTGAGCGCAGTAAACAAACCCGTCAAGCCTATTTAGATCGTATTTCGCACGCAAAAAAACAAACAAGAGTTCGTGCTGGTTTAGGCTGTGGCAATATTGCCCATGTTATGGCTGCGTGCAGCAGCGATGACAAAGCGCGTTTAAAAGCAGATGAGGTGCCAAACCTTGCAATTATTAATTCATACAACGACATGTTATCTGCGCATGTGCCTTACAAAGAATACCCAGATTTAATTAAAAGCATTGCCACTAAATTTGACGCGACCGCGCAAGTTGCTGGCGGTGTACCTGCGATGTGTGATGGTGTGACCCAAGGTCGTGACGGCATGGAACTATCGCTTTTCTCTCGTGATGTTATTGCTATGTCTACTGCGGTTTCTTTATCGCATGACGTGTTTGATGGTGTGTTTTGTTTAGGTGTATGTGACAAAATTGTTCCAGGCTTATTAATTGGCGCTTTATCATTTGGCCATTTGCCTGTGTATTTTTTACCAGCAGGACCAATGCAGTCAGGTATTCCAAACAAAGACAAAGCACGTATTCGTCAAAAGTTTGCACAAGGCTTAGTGTCACGTGAAGAGCTATTAGAGGCAGAAAGCGCATCTTATCACAGTGCCGGTACGTGTACGTTTTATGGCACTGCAAATTCAAATCAAATGCTTATGGAAATTATGGGCTTACACCTACCAGGTAGCTCGTTTATTAATCCATACACAGAATTGCGTGATGGCTTAACGGGTAATGCCGTTGAGACCATGCTTAAGCAGCTTACAGAAAACAAAGATGGCCCGTGTTTAGCGGATGTGATCAGCGAAAAAACCATTATTAATGGCCTGGTTGGTTTGCTATCAACCGGTGGCTCAACCAATCATGCAATCCACATTGTGGCAATTGCAAAAGCGGCTGGTATTCAGGTTACGTGGAAAGACATGTCTGATTTATCAGCAGTTGTACCATTACTGACGCGTATTTACCCTAATGGCTCAGCTGATGTAAACCATTTCCAAGCAGCTGGCGGTATGGGCTTCTTAATGCGTGAATTAGCAGGTGGTGGTTATCTTCACACAGATGTAACCACTATTTTAGGCGAAGGCCTTGCACCTTACATGTGTGAGCCACTGCTTGATAAAGACGACAACCTAATTATGAGTGATGCCAATGGCCCTAGTAAAGTTAAATGGGTAGCGTGTCCAGAAAACTCACATGATGAAGAAGTACTTCGCCCTGTAAATAATCCATTTAGTAAGCAAGGTGGTTTACAGTTATTAACGGGCAACTTAGGTAAAGCCGTTATTAAAGTCTCTGCTGTTGCAGAATCTCATCAAGTGGTGTCGGCGCCAGCTAAAGTATTTAGCTCTCAAGGTGAGTTACAAGATGCTTATAGCCGTGGTGAACTTAACCAAGATTTCATTGCTGTTCTTAAAGAGCAAGGCCCTAAGGCTAAAGGCATGCCAGAGCTTCATAAGCTCACGCCGGTAATGGCAACATTACAAGATCAGGGTTATAAAGTGGCCATAGTTACCGACGGACGTATGTCGGGTGCATCAGGCAAAGTACCAGCGGCAATCCACTTAGCACCTGAAGCGGTAGAAGGTGGCATTATAGCTAAAATCCATGAAGGCGATATTGTTACTTTAGATGCGCCAAATGGTATTTTAAAAGTGCATGTAAGCGACGAAGAGCTTGCACAGCGTGAGCTACAAATTAGCCAAGCAAGCCAAACATTTGGTACAGGCCGTGAATTATTTACTGGATTTAGAAATATCGTAAGCAGTGCCGATTTAGGTGCAAGTGCTTTTGGACTTGAATAATAATTAGCCATATTGGGTAATGAGGAACAAGTAATGAGTATTGAAAAAATCTTAGCATCGGCACCCGTTGTGCCAGTGGTGGTAATCGAAAAATTAGAAGATGCTGCACCACTTGCAAGAGCGTTATATAACGGTGGCTTAAAAGCACTTGAAATTACACTGCGTACACCAATTGCTGCACAAGCTGTAAAGCTAATGAAAGCTGAAGTACCAGAGGCATATGTGGGCACTGGCACGGTGGTTGATAAAGCAAGCTTTAACGCATCAGTAGAAGCGGGCGCTGACTTTATGGTGAGCCCTGGTGTAAGTGATGAACTGTTAGCATTGGCAAAAGAGTCAACTATCCCTTTTTTACCCGGTGCAGCTACCCCAAGCGAAGTGATGAACTTGGCAGCACATGGCTTTAAATTTTTAAAGTTTTTTCCTGCTGAAGCCGCAGGCGGAACTGCGATGATAAAGTCGATTGGTGGCCCATTACCTGATATTACTTTTTGTCCAACCGGTGGCATTAGTTTAGCTACTGCGCCTGATTACTTAGCACTTAACAATGTTATTTGTGTAGGTGGTACGTGGATGTTAGATAAACAACTTATTGAAAATAAAGACTGGCAAGGCATTGAAACGCTTGCTCGGCAAGCATGTGAAGTTAATAGGAGTCAAAAATGATTAATGTAGCAATTAATGGCTACGGCCGTATCGGTCGTAATGTATTGCGTGCACTGTACGAATCAGCGCAAAATAATGAAATTAAAATTGTGGCTATTAACGATTTAGCCCCAGCCAATGTAAATGCTCATCTGACTCAGTTTGACTCAGTACACGGTCGTTTTTCACAGCAAGTAACGCTAAAAGACAACACCATGCTAATTGGCGATGATGTGATCACGCTAACGCAAGAACGTGATCCTGCTAATTTACCGTGGAAAGCACTAAACGTTGATATCGTACTTGAATGTACGGGTTTATTTACTTCTCGCGAAGCAGCTAACAAGCACATTGAAGCAGGCGCTAAAAAAGTAGTGGTATCGGCTCCTGGTACTGATATGGATGCAACGGTAGTACATGGTGTAAATAGCGATGTAATTAATGCCGATAGCAACATTATTTCTAATGCTTCATGTACAACCAACTGTTTAGCGCCTGTTGCAAAAGCGATTAACGACACAGTAGGAATTGAACAAGGTAGTATGACCACCATTCATGCTTACACCAACGATCAAAACTTATCTGACGTATACCACCCAGATTTATACCGCGCGCGTAGTGCGACTCAATCTATGATCCCAACTAAAACGGGTGCTGCAAAAGCGGTTGGATTAGTTCTGCCTGAACTTGCCGGTAAACTAGATGGCATGGCGGTACGTGTACCAACCATTAATGTGTCGTTAGTTGATTTAACATTTATTGCTAAGCGTGACACAAGTATTGAAGAAATTAACCAAGTAGTTAAAGATGCTGCGTTTGGCTCTATGAAAGGTATTTTAGAGTACAATGAGCTGCCGCTTGTTTCTATCGACTTTAACCATAACCCAGCATCATCTATTTTTGACGCAACGCAAACGCGTGCTGATGGTAAATTAGTTAAAGTAATGGCGTGGTACGACAACGAATGGGGTTTCTCAAACCGCATGTTAGATCAAGTTAAAGCGCTGGGTGCTTATTTATAATTTTTCCGTGTAGTTAAATTTTACTTTATCCAGCCAAGCCACGCACTGCGTGGCTTTTTTTGTTGTCGTGAACCTAAATGTAAGCTTAGAGGAATAAATGCTAAAACCTAAAAAG
>UEXM01001671.1_pt1 | contig 17770 bp, 4 predicted proteins | sample 1796661 | NCBI WGS metagenome assembly UEXM01 (sample SAMEA4772469, study PRJEB27181) | metagenome | reverse complement strand
CCATTATATGGCTAAGAAGAAGAACATACCAGTAAAATACACCAATAGGGATTTTGATTCAATCAAGCAAGATCTCATAGATTATGCAAAAAGATACTACCCAGACACATACAAAGATTTCAGCGAGGCTTCTTTTGGCTCAATGGTCATTGATATGGTTGCGCTCGTGGGAGACAACTTATCTTTTTATTTAGACTACCAAGCAAACGAGTCTTTTTTAGACACTGCCATAGAGTTTTCAAATATAAGAAAACATGCTAGCTCAATGGGCTATTCCTTCTCTGGGGTGCCGGTTTCTTACGGGGTTGCCTCTTTCTTTATTTTAGTAAAGGCTAACACAAGCGGCACAGCCCCTGACACCTCCTATATGCCAGTTTTGAAGAAAGGCTCAAGCTTTCGCTCAAACTCTGGGGTATCGTTTCTCCTCCTAGAGGATGTAGACTTCAGTGATTCAAAAAACGAAATAGTAGAAGGATTATATAATAATAGCGGAGGTGTTACCTATTTTGCAATAAGGGCATACGGACAGGTTTCATCCGGTAAATTGCAGTCTGTAGACATTGACCTCACAAGCTCCACTTTTCAAAAGTTCAGAAAAATTAGAGTAGGTGGATCGGATATTTCCGAGATTGTCAAGGTTGTAGATTCAAATGGCAATGTATATTATGAAGTAGATTATTTAAGCCAAGAGTCTTTACTAATAGAAACAACCAACCCAACAGCAGCCTCCGATGGTGTTAGGTCTATAATGAAGCCGTTTGTAACTGCGCGAAGATTTATTTTAGAACAAGATAACACAGGTACTTATTTGCAATTTGGTTTCGGATCTGAGGACGATGATGACTCTGGACTGGCAGATCCCTCCTCTGTGGCGTTGAATCTTTATGCGAGAAACGCCATCACAGCCAAGTCTATTGACCCAACTAAGCTCCTAGGAACTGATAAGTTTGGAGTTTCTCCGTACGGAACCACCATCAAAGTGATTTATAGGATCAATGACTCTTCAAATATCAATGTTGGCGCTGGTGGGCTAGATGAAGTTGTTTCACCATCATTAAAGTTCACTGATGTCACGAGCTTAGACGCTTCAGTTGTTTCTTATATCAAAGGCTCACTGGAGGTTTCCAATGAAGAGCCAATAGTGGGACAGACTGTAGAAATTTTGTCTGATGAGCTTAAGGTGCGCGCTAAGAATTATTATGCAACACAAAATAGAGCCGTCACAAAGCAGGACTATGAAGCAATTGCATATAACATGCCAAATAAGTTTGGAGCAATAAAGAGGATAAATGTCGTAAATGATCCTTTATCAACAAACAGAAAATTAGCAATGTACGTAATAGCAGAAGATAACAACGGCATTTTAGAAACAGCTAGTAGCCGTATAAAAGAAAATCTCAAGGTCTGGTTAAGCCAATATAAATCCATAAATGATCAAATAGAGATATTTGATGCAAAGATAATAAACTTTGGAATTGAATTTGACATATCAGTTGACAACAGATACAGCCGAGATGAGATTTTAGCCTCAGCGATAGAAAATATTAAAAATAATTACAATGAGAAGTTCTATGTTGGTGAAGCGTTATACCTCACAGAGATTTACAACACTCTAGTAAAAACCACTGGTGTTGTAGATGTGAAGTCTCTAAAGATTAATAACAAATATGCTGGCGTCTACGCTTCAATTCCCTTTGACTTTGACAAAGTCAGATCAAAAGATGGTACATATTATAAAATACCAAAAAATGTGATTCTAGAATTACGTTATCCAGATAGTGATATCAAAGGTGTGGCACGATGACAATAAAAAGATACACAGCAACTGCTGACAATACAATTACAAATGCTTTTAAAAGTGATTTAACAACAAGGCACACTGGTTCCAATGCAGGTGCAGCAGACACTTTAGAGGTTTTTTCCATATATGGGCAGGCCTCCGCAACTTCAGAGGAAGCTTCTCGTATTTTGGTTAATTTCAATATACCAGAAGTAACAACTGACAGGGCCGCCGGAACCATTCCTGCGTCCGGAAGTGTTAAATTTTACTTAAAAATGTACAACGCCACACACAATAAAACAACTCCGAAGAGCTATACGATTGCTGTACAAGCAATTTCGCAATCTTGGGAAGAGGGCAATGGTCTGGATCTGGATACTCGCGAAGACTTGACTTACGATAGTGTGGGTTCTAACTGGATTAGAAGGTCTGGTGTAAACGCTTGGGCCGCTACTGGTTCGTCCTTGCACACAGTACCAGTTTATAATGCCGAGTTTGATAAAGGAACAGAGGATTTAGAACTTGACATCACAACCCTAGTGGAAGAGTGGCTCACTGGTGAATCTTCTGGCGGAAAGGATAACTACGGTTTGGCCCTGAAGATGTCAGGTTCATACGAAACAGGCCCAGAATCATATTATACTAAAAAGTTCTTTGCAAGAAGCTCAGAATTTTTCTTTAAGAGACCCACTTTAGAGGCTCGTTGGGATGATTCCATAAGAGACGATAGAGGCTACTTTTATGCATCATCGTCACTAGCACCAGAGGCAGACAACCATAACACTCTGTATCTTAGAAATTACGTAAGGGGCAAACTAACAAACATTCCCTACATAGAGACCGGTTTGGTATATGTTGACTTGTACTCCACTATTGGTGACGCTGAAACAGCAGAGTCCCTATGCAACAACACTCCTGTCACTGGAGGGTATTACTCTGAGGGAGTGTATACTGCGTCGGTTTGTATATCCACAACAGAATCCACCCTTCGGGATGTGTGGCACAATGGCTCTGGACTACAATACCATACTGGGACAATATCTGTGATCACTCATGGAGCACAGGATTACAATTTTGATCAAAGGTACATTACCACGATTAAGAATTTAAAAAGCTACTACAATACACAGGAAACTGCCAGATTCAGGCTGTATACAAGACCAAAAGACTGGTCTCCTACCATTTACACAAAAGCAAACGCAACACCAGAAAATGTAATAATAGCATCCAGCTCTTATGAGCTTTTCAGAGTCAGTGATAATCTAAAGGTCGTGCCATTTGGCACAGGGTCAGATTTGCACACCGTATTGTCACATGATGTTAGTGGCAACTACTTTGATTTAGACTTATCAATCCTTGAGCAGGGCTATTCTTATGGGATAAGACTCGCCTTCTATAGCGATTCTCTTAGTGATTGGGAAGTTCAGCCCTACGAGTTTAAATTTAAAGTGAGACAAGATGAGTATTAAGCCAGTAGTTTTTAAATCAGCTGCATCAGCTTCAGCAGAAATAGAATCACCAGATCTGATAACCACAAGGGCTCGTGATCGTGATACCTATATTCCCCCTATAGACTTCTCCACTGCTTCTAATTTTACTAGATTCGGCTCCGGAAAGGAGTATTATGCCGAGAGCATAAAGAGGATCTACAGCAATTACCCCTATGATGGTTCTGAGAAAGAGAAGCTGGATTTTAAATTAAACTCCTCCTATCTGGATAGATGGATGCTTGATACAAAATATCCGCGCTCAACTGGATACATGGATTTTAACTATAATGGTCACATTGTGGTCAACCGTGGTTACGAAGAAGCAACAACACCAGCAGCATCAAAATTGGCTGACTTGTTTAATTCCAAAAGAGTTGTGTACGACTCCGCCAAAAGAAGAAAGCAGACTTTTGTGCTTGACTTTGATGATGGGTTTACATTTGAATGGATGATGAAGAAGGATGCTTGGAACACTACCGATCATAAAGAGGAGACAATCTTTGAATTATCAGAAGGTGCTTCTTACATAAAGCTAGTACTCAGTGCATCAGCTGAGGGAACAAGGCCGTTCAATATAGCAGCACATGACGGTGCAACAACAGTGGCACTAACTGATATTGGAGCCTCAACCCTTCTTACTTCATCTGTGGCGGACAATGCTTGGCACCATTATGCTGTTTCAATGATAAAGAGCGGAGCCAATATAAAGGTAAATTTCTATGTTGACGGAATATCAAATGAAATAACAAACCTAGCATCTTTGAATAATATAGATGGAAATATCACCGCCTTTATAGGATCAGGTTCGTATGGTCTGTTAGATGCCTCAGTGGACGAATTTAGATACTGGAACAAGCTACAAACATCTGAAAGGATAAATTCTTACTATGATACTTCAATCGGCGGCGGAGCAAACTCGGACGACTATAGAAAGGAGCTTGGTGTTTATTATAAATTTAATGAGGGTACCACACTTACAACCGCAACAGACAGGGTTATTCTGGATTATTCCGGAAGGATAGCGAATGGTTATGTTGAAAATTACGTAGATGCTATGAGAGCTAGTGGCTCGGCTTTCTCATCTGAAATCGGAGATCCTATCATAAGATCTTCCCATCCCGAGGTGACATCACTCCAAGCAGAGATGGAGACAAGCGGCTCTCAGCACGATACAGAGAACAGTAGCTACATGTACGACATGGTCCCTCATTGGATCAGACAGGAAGACGAGCAAAATGGTGAAGAGTTTAAGAAACTAGTGCAGGTCATGTCTTCCTACTTTGACACGCTCTACTCCCAAATTGAACACCTACCAACACTAAAGGATAAAAAGTACCTAACATCAGACTATAAGGCCCCTCCCTTTGCTAGTCGACTTCTAGAAGAGAAAGGCTTTGATGTAAGTGATATTTTAACTAACAGAACACTTTTAGAGTTCGTATCAGACAAGGATAAGAATGGCAACATATATGATAAAGACATAGCGGAGATTAAGAACCTCATATATCTAAACATATATAACAATCTTGAGCATATATACAAGTCTAAAGGTACTGAGAAGTCATACCGTAACCTTCTTCGTTGTTTTGGTATTGATGATGAGCTGGTAAAATTAAATCTATATACAGATAATGCCACACAGTATATGGTTGACAAGACCAAACACACCTCTCAGAAGACCAAACATGTCAATTTTGACAAGCCTGCGAACTTTAACGCTACGGTTTATCAAGAAAATGTCATTTCTGGGTCAAAAGATGAGGTATTAGAAAGACATTTGGCTCTAACAGCTGAGGTTGAGGTATTGGTACCCCAAAAGCCCGAGAAGAACGATTCTTTCTACTATGGTACTAGTTTCCTGTCATCTTCTGTTTTTGGATTAGACTCTGTTCACTCTTCTCTAATAGCACTAAGCTCGTCCAACGAAGATAACTTTCAGCTATACTTGGTTCGCGACAGTATAGAAAGCGACAGAGCCCAGTGGGTCTTAGAACAAAAGAACGAACAAGACTCTTTGACAAGCATCGCACTGGAATCCCCGTTCTATGATGAAATTTACAACAACCAACGCTGGAATCTAGCAGTGAGGCTATATCCGGAAGGGTATCCATTTGCCGGTAGCTTTGGAGATGATGAGACACCATCTTACACCTTGGAGCTTTATGGGGTTAGTCACAATATGGATGAAGTGCTCCACGAATTTACAGTCACGACCACCCTACCATACGCCACCGGCTCTGGGATGCTTTCAGCAGACAAGAAGCTTTATGCCGGCGCAAGAAGAACAAACTGGACAGGCTCTGTTGAAACACAATCTGATGTTAAGGTTGCTGCTGTTTCACTTTATTTTGATAAGCTTAATGACCAATCAGTTAAACAACACAACTTAGATCCTTCAAATTATGGTCACAATAAGGTATTTGGAAACCCAACCTTGTTTGCGACTTCTCAATCCGGCATCCACTTACCGGCTCAAGACTCTTTAGCATTGCATTGGGACTTTCAAACAGTAACGACATCTGACGGCAGTGGTGAATTCACAGTTCAAGACTTTTCAAGCGGCTCTGCCACCCCAACTGCAAAATATGATTGGCTGGGTGAGATTGTAAACAACAAGCATGAAGGGCTGGGATATGGATTTCCCATTTCCTCTACTGATGTGGTAGCAAATGAATTTATATTTGCAAGCAAGAAAGAACTACCAGAGATCTCATTCACATCTGATGGCATAACAATAATGACGAACGAAAGCGAATATTTATATGAAGATGAAGATGTAAGCGATAACATATTTTCATTTGAAAAGAGCATGTACCAATCAGTATCAGAAAATATGTTAAATATGTTTTCAACGGTTGTGGAGTATTCAAACCTCTTTGTCAAACCTATAGACAGATACAGAAAAGATTATAAAAGACTAGAACATGTGCGAAAGATCTTTTTTGAGAGAGTAACCGGAAGCATGGATCTGGACCGCTTTACTTCCTATTATAAATGGATTGACCAATCAGTGTCACACTTCTTAGAGCAGCTTCACCCTGCATCTGCTAAATTTAATATGGGCTTGTCTGATATGGTTGAGTCTCACATCCTAGAGAGACCCAAATATCAACATTTGTTTCCAACTTTGGAGACAAAAACAGCAACAGAAGCAGGAATCAAAGGCGGAGCAGAGCTTCAATATAACTGGCAATACGGCCACGCCCCGAATTATAAGCTTGAGGATTGGGGCACTAAGTCCATACAGGTGTCCTCCACCGGCTACCTACAACACGGATCAGCAACGGCGTATAGTGGAACAGTCTCGTTTTCTTTTTGGCTAGGCCTCTCAGCAGACACAACCACTAGAACACTAGTACAGGTTGGCACAAACCGTTTCATCAGAGCCGGAAACGGTCTTTTAGAATACGTCATTAAAAACTCTTCCGGTACCGATTGGGTTTGGCAGATGGGTATTGATAATGATGCCAATACTCATGTTGTGATTGCTGATGATAACACCAATACTGACGGTGCAGTATCAATGTGGGAAAACAACGGATCACCATCAGATACCGGATCAGAGCCTCGCCCAAGTACACATGCTGGTACTAGAAACAATATCACAACTGCTAATTTTACAATAGGTGTTGATTCCGAGCTAGACTCTTTTGATGAATTTTCAATATGGAACAAGGCACTCACCACAGCAGATGTCACCAGTATCTATAACGGAAATGTCGCTCAAGATCTCCTAACACATGTTTCGGCATCAAACCTTGTGTCTTTTTACAGAATGGGAGATCATTACTTAGACCCACCAGATGAACCATATAAGGGATTAATAATCAGAGACTCCAAAGGTCTTTTGGATTTAGATGTAAAAGGTGTTGGTTCTAAATATTTGGGCAATATACCATCTTCGTTTAAGATCAATACTGATGATAGCAATCTGCATTGTTTTTGGCAAAAAAATAGGGCCGAACGAACAGGAGACAGAGAAGAGATAAGAACTGTCCTTAGTACGTTCCGAACAGAGACCGGCCCAAGCTTGGGTGATGACGACAGGACAATATACACAGGCGGAACCTATGCTCTTAGAAACTTTACCCGACCCTATGCCCTATCGGCAACAGAGCAAAAGACCATTCACGGAGGAGTAAACTACAGTTCTCCAAAGGACAGAGACTTCATTAAGCCACTAGTGATGATACACGGCCCAACCTCCACCGACGGCCTGCCACAAAACGTAATCGCAGTTGGAGCAGGACAAGGGCAGGGAATTGAGCTACCAGAGCCATGTCTTGAAGAAACAATCGCCCCATCAGAAAAAATAAAATACAATTCAGCTGCGATAGTTGGTAAGTTTTCAAATTACGATGGCAGTAATGCAGTTACCGGTTCTTTTATTGGAGCAACACCGGTGTATGCGCACAAGATGAAAGGTCATCGGATTTTGCCATTCAACATCATAACAGGCTCAGAACCCAATGGGTATGGAAAAATTATTACAAATCTTTTTGACAAGCAGGCAATCTTAACAAACTTACACTCAGATACAACAGATTTAACAAACGAAATACCCATGCAGGGTCCATTTTCCAACCAGTGGTCGGGCGGTCATCAATCCCGCCACGTTCCATTAAACATCGGAACAGATAATGCACAATCAAGACCGGAAGCATGGAAGCTTCTCATAGGTGAACATGAGAGTCTAGACATAGTTGATGGAGCAATTGGTCTGGTTGGTAATGACTATGGCGAAGGATATCCGGATAACACTCGCCCCTTTGCTATTCACTATCGCAATGGCAGAGCCAAGCGACCCATGGTTATTGCAAATATTCAATATTCAACAGCATCTCAAAATGTTGGAAACTATCAGAAGAATTATGAAGTTCTGAATACTACCGGTAGGAAAGAAAACAACCGAGTTTTCAAGATTCATGGCGACACATTTGAATATCTTACGACTACCTTGTCTGGCTCTACTAATGAAATTACCCTGTTGGGTGTCAACCCAGCATCAGCCGGAAACCTTAATCTAAACCATGAAGGTGGAAACAGAGTTAGCGATACTATGAGAACCAGCCCCAGCTGGGATACCGGAAGCAATGATACTGTTATAGTTTCCCGATTTTCGTCTCCAGGAGGCGTTGATACTTCCCATTCGTTTTTGGATGTATATTCTAAAGAATACTCTCCCAATAATGCGTTGCCTTTTCGCAACTTACTTGTTCGTGGCTCAGGTTCTGGCGAGTCAACATCTATGAGAGTAGATTCACCAGCTAGTCGCAGAGAAGGTTTAAGGACTTTATACACCAGACACAGTGGAAGGTTCGGACTAGACTCTATCCATGGCTCAGTTCGCACCGAGGACTACTATTCCGAGGCCTCGTATCACAAAATACATAGAAACACTTCTCTGAGACCACTAACATCGGACCTATATAGAAAAGCTTTTCGTTTACCAGCTGGAACAGAGTACATTACCGGCTTATCAAGCAGTGCTAATTTGGATTACCCAACTACCGGCGGGTTTTCTGTTACTTTCTGGCTCAAGCTAGATCAGAATTCAAGTTCAGACAATAGAACAATATACATGGATGCCAAAGATGCTAACCAAAATTCCTTAGTGTTTGTTGCTGATGATATGAGGTTTAGAGTGGAATCCTCAACTGGTACTTCTGCCCAATATATACAGTTCGCTTTTGAAGACAAAGGCCAAGAGGCCAGTTATGCAGATTGGACGCATGTTGCCGTTACTTATGATGGTAAGCTGCAAACAACAGGCTCAGCCACTCTCTATCTTAATGGCTCCCTGACAGAGGCAAAAACTGCTCCTGATCTCACCCGAGGAGGCGCTGATTTTGAAAATGATACACGTCGCAATTTTACAGACGGAATAGTTCTTTTTAATCAATCAGACGCTTCAGTCAACACAGCTGAACTTCAAGGATCAATGCAAGACTTTGCATTCTGGAAAAAAGAACTCTCCGCAGCAGAAGTAGAAGAAATATTTAATAATGGTAATTATTTAGACCTATCCACGACTTCAATTGAAGGTGAGATTCTAGATTATTGGAAACTAGGAGAAGACTCAATCTTTGATGTTGGAGGACAAGTTGTTGGTAATGTCACTGCTGCTCATGGCACAAAAAAGAACACCCTTGTTGCTTCCGGCAGCTTGGTCGTTACCAACGGTCTTAATCAAGGAATATTAGCCGGAGTGAGAGAGAGTCACAATAACTTTCATGTTCAATCAACACTACCACAATCAGATTACAATTATAGTTGGGTAACTTCTTCTTTAGGAAATAATTACTCTGTTAGAAGTGGAGCGCAAAAAGTCTTTGGTTACTGGCCAAAAACAGGCATGTTGACATCATCAGCAGGATTTACAGAAGCGATATCTTTTCCAACAACATCAGAAATTCAAGGGAGCTAATGATGGCAATTAATCTGGACTTAGTGGGATTAAACACTTTGATAACCGAACCAATAGATGGTTCAACCAACACTATTGGGGAACCACCATCTACTGCAACTAGGGCAATTGAAAACCCCAGTAATTCATCTATGCGCTCTGGTTTTAACTGCTCGGCTGTTACCTCTAATTATGGCACTACAGGGCCACTATCTATAGCATTTTGGTTCAAACTAGACGGCATCTCAACCTCCGAACGTTGGGTGCTTCACGCGGAGGATGCTGGTGGGAACGACAGTATAAAAGTATACTTTCATTCCAATGAAATCAGAGTTTATATTTACGATACATCAAGCGGCTTTGAGCGTATTGACTATGCCTACACAATGAATACTGGTGGAAGATGGGACCATATAGTCTTTAGCTGGGACGGTTTAATGAACACATCCTTTGCTCCTGTTTTGTATTTGAACGGAGCAGTAGAATCGGGCACCGTTGTTACCACCACCTCAGCATCGGACACTAGAAATGATATAGTTGAGTTAACAGTTTTTGAAGAAGCAACAAACTCCAGTGGAAACGAACTTCAGGGATCCCTCCAGCACTTATCGTTTTTCAACACAGCACTGACAGCAGATCAAGCTGCTGAGATATATTCTAGTGGCCGAAGCAGAAGTTTAGAGCACATATCAACTGTTGCCAACATAATAGATTATTGGATGCTCGGAGCTGAGGATGTCTTATCTGACCTAGCTGTTGGCGCTGCTCTTGCAGAAGATTTGGAACTCGGCGCCACAATCGGTAGTTCAGTGTTAACAAATGAGGATACTGATCTGGTAATATCAGAAGGACCTGAAGGGATTCCTGATTATGTTAATACAAAGCTGGCACTAATTCCGAAAGATACATATTTCGCTGCTCTCAATATTCATAGAAACAGTATATATAATTTTCCTATCTTCAAGCAGACTAGAATATCGGAAAATCCACTGACCAGACACCACAATAAAAATAGTATTTTTTCTTATGCACCCGATACCGGTGCATTAAAGCAAGTGTTTATCGGAACACGCCTTCACTCAACTTTTCGCGAGAGAAGAGGTGAGCTACGACATATAACAGAATCTGTGGTCACATCAAATCACAAGCCTATAACACTGGTCGGAGCAGTAAACAGAACAAACGCTGCTGGTGAGGTCGTCAAGGAAAGGGTGGAACTACTAACATCCTTTGGAAACGAGACTCAGTATTTTGGAAACAATGCTGCTAATAGAAATTTTGATTTAGAATATGATACTGTTGTTGGGTATGAAGAGCTGAGCGACTTGTATTTAGGCGGAGCCCTAAACTCAGACCAATCCCCGATTGATGAATTTGAACTAATGAATTATTCTCAAACAATCTTTCCTAAGTCAGAAAATTCGTATCTAAATCAAGTTAGATCTAGAACTAACTATTCTTCTTTTTGGAAAGATTCACGCAGTGAACGAACCCAGACCAACGTCAGCAACGGCTTTGGCGTAACAGTACTATCACAATCATCTTGGCCGCTGGATCCAAGTGAGTTTTTTGATGCTGGTATACAAAATATATTCTACGCTCACACAAGCCCAGTTCTAGGAACTGCCGTAGATGCCACGACACTTGGTGGAAATGGCATTTTGACAGTTTCTTATAATCAGGTCTCTATCGCCAACAGCGCAAATGTAAACCTAGATGGCTTTATATCCGCATCGTGTCAATATGCTAGAGCAAGTGTAGAATCCTCTATAACCGCTTCTCATAATCCTCATGGAATCACACATAACTTTGGCCAAAATGACACTAGTATTTTAAATGTCTACGGAACAGGAATGGCCAAGTGGGAAGCCGGCTCCCAAGCAGGAAAAAATCCATTTTATAATTCGTATAGTGACTATGCTGAGCTTATTAGAGTCTTTGGTAAGGATCACTCAATAATACCAGAATATAAAATGTCTAATTTTGTAGAGGAACTTCTCACCAAAGGACCAGTTTCACCAGATAACCTAACAACTCCCCTGCTAGACATGGTCGGAGCACCAGCTGATTATGATACAAGCAATGAATCAAACTTTTTTGAAATTTACTCAACAACAGATTTTCTTAAGAATTTTGAATTGATTCAAGAAGACCATGATGGTTTTGTCAACCCGATGTCTTTAACATTAAGATGTAAGGGCATTAAAAAGTTTTTGCCATATGAGGGATTCTATCCTTGTCAAAGAACAGTAACAATCGCACAACAATTCTATAATGATATAAAGGATCAAGTTGAATTTCAGTCTGATGGAGCATCAGTAGATCTCACAGTTGCTGGAAATACCTCCGCTCCCCAAGCGATTGTAGCACCTCTCTTTGCTCCAGGACTTCTCTACAATACGATCAAGTCTGGTATTGCGGTTGACTTTCCTTTGATCGGAGACTACAATAACGAGCTTCATTATAGCTACACCACCAGCTACTCAAATGCTCTAAGCAAAGTGTTTACAACCTATAACGAGCCCGATGGATATATAGGAATGTTTGATTTTGCCTTCAAGGAAAGAGTTCCCTTTGAGGCATTGGTAGATCCGGGAACCTATTTGTCTGATAGATTCATTGACTTCTCCTCTGACATGGCCATCTATTCGCGAGAGGCCAAAACAAAATGGTCAGGAAGAACATCTGACAATTATAGTAAAATGATAAACAACTTTTTAGCTGAAACTGCCGACTTCTTCCTAGAAAATGAAAACTATACGACAATTACATCCCTCCCAGAAGGAGATCCAAATTTTGGAAATGCCGTTGCTGGTAAGACATATATGATGCGATTAAAAATGTATAGGTCCATAACTGGTTCAAAGCCTATGATAACTGCTTCTAACGGCATTGAGTTTGTACCTCCGCAAGACCTTGGAGAAATGAGAGAGAACTTTACAATGTATACTCGGCCCACAGCCTTTGGTATACCAAGTCGTCTTACTCTTGCTAGCACGGAAACACCGTCCAGCGGCTTGGGAAGAAGAGAAGTTAATTTTAAAAATTGGGCTGACTTTAAATTTGAAGGATCAGAAGATTTCTCCTATGCTACAGGCACCTACTCAACAGCAGAAATCTACGATGAAAATCTTTCTGATTTGGTAACTGCCGGTAACCACACTCTAGTCGGCAACCAACCAGAGAAAGGTTATAATTACCCGTTTACTCCTCCGTACTACCATGGAGAAGCTTGGGCTGACTTTACCTTCACAGCCGCTGATAGTAAAAAATACTCCTTGGATGAGATTATAAACTCCTCCTCGGTAGAATTTTACAGATATTGGGACACCCCTCTGACCGCCAGCACACACTCTGGTTCCGGCACCGAGGTGCTTGTTCCTCATTATCGTCTTATCAATGAGGAAGCCTGTCAGATTGCATCTTCTGTCAACATTAGATCAAAGGGAATAACCAACAGGGTTGATTCATTATCTGTTTCTGATTCTTATAGGTGGATTATGCAATCAAAATATGAGACACCAATGTTAAACTTTAATCACTTGACGTTTAATGACATAACTCTTCCCTCCGTCGCAACTGGTTCTGCCACTATAGGTATGTGGCACCAATACGGACAGCTACCGCAAACATCATCTCAAGGTGTGTTTATGGAAATTGGAGACGTCCCCAAAGAATGGATTCAGGGACCAATGACAGGCGACATAAATAGAACTGGTTCGTTATCTGAGCTTTGTGGTTTTGAAACAACACCAGTTAGAATTGGAGAAATAAAAGAAGCAAAACTGATAAAAGAAGCAGTTGTTGCTGTTCCGTTTATTGAGAGAGAAGGTAAGAGAAAGTTTTTTAAGATTCCACGAATAGATGTTGAACATGCCATGGATCCGAAAACTAGAAACCTTGTCGGCAGAACAGTAAACGACATGGTGGACAATATGAGAGAGTTTATCTTTCCGCCATCCATGGATTTTGTTAGAAATAAAAACTTAGAGCCATTCTCTATGTATATTTTTGTATTTGAGCACAAACTAACCAAGCAGGACCTCAGCGATATATGGCAGAATTTGCCGCCAAGCATTGGAATTTCTCACGAAACAGCCGAAGCCACAGTAAGCCATGAACTACTCTATCATGAACTGCTGGGTCCAGGCGCCCTCTTAAAGACTGGTCAGAACAACGAGCTTGAGCTGGAGAGAAGAGCAAGGTACGACAACATCCCCTCCGATGTCCGCTGGATGGTTTTTAAAGTAAAGCAAAGAGCCGCTAGCAGCTATAATGATAAAATGTTCACCTATAAGGATTCCAGCTCTCAAAGAGGGCAAAGGCAGCAGGATAGAGAAGACACAAGTGATATTCAATATAACTGGCCTTATGATTTCTTTTCTCTTGTGGAGCTAATTAAGATTGATGCTGAGATTGATTTTGCCAAGCCAAGTTCCAACCCTGATGCTGATGGTAGTACCGTTGAGCCACTTGTAAAAGGAGCAGTTTCTAGTGCTACCGGCAAGACAAGCAGAAAGCAGAACATAAAGGGTAAGAAATAATGGGCTTTTTTGATAAAAAAGAAGATGTGATGGAGATTGAACTTACCCCTCATGGGAGATATCTCTTGTCACAAGGAAAGCTCATGCCAGCTTTTTATGCTTTTTTAGATGATGATATATTGTATGATGTATCTGCCGCCGGAACATCGGAGTCTAATTATCAAGTCAAAGATCGCATTCTAGAAAACACGCCTTCTATGAAGCCACAAACCGGCTTCACCGATCTTGAGATCAAAATAACAGACCTGACACCAGACCTGACCAGTGACACAATCAAATACAACCTGTACACCATCGGAACATCAAATAATTTAGAAAACTATGCTCCTTCTTGGAACCTAACAATGATTCAGAATGAAATCAGCTCATCTTCTAGACTTTGGTCGCTAAACTCTCAGGAGCTAGCAGTGCCACAAATCAATGTAGATATAGAATATACACTCTCCGTTGGAAACATCAACAATGATTCAAGTCCCCGTGGGTTAGCCCCATCTCCCGACCTCCAAGTGGGAAAAGTATTTCAGGACGGATCATATGTAAAAGTACAACCAGAGCAGGCACTTTTTCACATTTTAGAAAAAAATGGATTTTTACATGGAGAGAGTCTAGAGATTGAAGTGTTTAAATATGACACAGACTCAGATACCACCGAAAAGCTTATACCACTCCACTTTGCAAAGAGACAGGAGCTAATAAAGAGTGACATCTTGATGGACGACTTAGGTCTTCCTAAGCCGGTTGATCTAGATCCGAGCCTTGTTGAGTACTTTTTTGATATAAGGGTTGACAAAGAGGTACCCCTGAATGATATATGTTCTGGGATTTCTAAGTTAAAATCAAATGGCATTTTTGGAGACTTTGAGATAGAGTGTCCGGATACTAAGCAGAAAGTAGATGTTGACATATATTCTTCGCCAATAAGTTCGGATGATATTGAGGATTGTGATTAATGAGTTTTTTTGAAGTTGGATTAGAAAAGTTACCAAATTGTTATATAAGGTTGGTAGAAATTGAACAAGCCTCTGCAACGAGTGATAGATACATTTGTCACCTTGCCATGAAGGATCTTATGGCCAATAACAAGTATATGTGGTATAAAAATGACTATATCTATCCGTATATAAAGATTATGGCAGTTGTATCATCAGACCAGCATCTTAATGATCTTTTAGACAACGGAAGCATAGGGTTCACCCAGAGCAATATCAATAGTAACACATCAGACAAAAAAGCAGTGTCCGTTAATGTGTTTTCTCTAATGATGTCGCGAGATATTGAAACAGACACCGAGCAGCTAGATGAGGGTATGCTAAGCACATTTAAATACACCACGTCCTTTGAGATAAGTTCCGAAACTTCAAACACAAAGCTCTCCGCCGCAGTCATCGTTGATATGAACGAGTTTTCAATTTCAAAATCAGTAAATCTACTATCTGGCAAGTCCAAACTCTACCCAGGCCCCGTTGCCTCAGAGACTTTAAAGAAAAATGGCAGCTTTGCTTCTACAACTTCTATATTTCAAAAAGAAGATGGATCCACATGGGCCGGTCCGGTACATGAACACGAAGGCAACTATATGGAAGGCTCTTTTCATACATCCAAGCCACATGGCGTCCTAAGACAGATAACTTTGCAAAACCCAAAGATAAAGAACTACAAGCCAACCACTTTTGCTCCAAAAGAATATGGGGCTTATCAAATAAAAAACCCAATACTTGCCCCTATGATAACTTCTTACGACGGTAACGGAACAATAAACTCTCTGTTCACTATAAACCTAAAGTCAATGCTGGTAAGGCAAAGCTTTTATGCGAGAAAACTTGCTCCTCTAAATGAGGGCGTGTTCAATGCCGCCATGAAAAACACACAGATACAAAATATTAGAATTTATAAAAAATCTGTTTCAACTAAAAAAGGCCTCTCCGGAACAGGCTCTCCAAAGCTTGTTACAAACAGAACAAACAAAGAGATAGTTCTCATCAATAGCAAAGACTCTGCTCCTTATTTTTTGCAAAAAAATAGTAACGAACGAGCCACTATTGAGGAGATCGTACTCAATAGCAATCCTGATGAGAGAACCATCTCTTTGGTTGATAAAAATAACAAAAGCAACCGTGGGCAGTACCGATATAAAATACTTGTTGAGATAAATGATCCCATTAAACCACTTATTGATGGTGTTTCATCAAACATGAAGAAAGTACTGAAAGAGCTTAAATCGTATATGATCCGTGCCACAAGAAAAAATAACCTAAAAAATGGACAGTACTTAACAGAAAAGTTTATTGAAAGACAATTGTCTTTATATCCGGATGAGCTAGAATCCCCATGGACAAGATCTATGAAAGCCTATATAGAGGCATTTTCAATGTTAAACAGAACGACACCAGAGGAATTGGCAACCTTGAGCCAACAAGTAATTTTTTCAATACATCCAAGATATGCAACACCTAGAAGTATTGAAATTTTTCTAAATCGTTTTATAAAGTGCTACCAGTATTTCTCAACTCATTATCAATCTAGACAAAACAGAATCTCGCAACCCTCACAAAGAGGAAGCACTAAGAGCACAATGAATGCCAAGTTGATTATACAAAAAACAATGGAAGAAATCATCTCATATGAAGGAAAGGCAACATGCCTTCGTTTTCTGCCAACAGGCAACAGGTCCTTTCCGAATATTGAAACAGACCAAATACTGCTCAATGCTCAAGGTCAAGTGAACAAGTATTATAAATCAAAGCCTTCGTTTGAAGGAACACAGATTACACAAGCATCACCAGAACTTGCGCAAGCTTTTGCCAATTATCAAAACAATTTAGTTACATTTTTTAATCCTTCTGAAATTCAAGACGGCAGCAAGAAACTGTCGTTAATGGGGTTCCCTAATTCAATAGATTTAGCGGCATTCAATAGTTTGATAAAAAATGCAAAACCACCCCAGCAAAAGAGTGATGTTGAGTCTATGAAGTCCTCTAAGGGCGAGCTAGCAGTGCGTCCCGCTAAAGAGTTGAAAGATTACCTACAGAAGGTTCTCAATAAATACAAAAACAGCACATCTGAGTTAGGCATAGACAACGCATTTGACAATGCTCAGGAAGAATATACCGAGGCGAGAACAAAGAGGGTTAATGAGGAGACTAAGTCTAAATTTAATAAAAAAGAAGACCCTGCCAAGAAAGAGACTTTTTCGCTAGAAAACAATGAAATAGCTTCTTATTTTGAAAAAAATATTGGTAAAGTAACAAACATGCCCCTCTCGCTCAAAGCAGTCTATGCCTCGGACTCTAGAAGTGTTAGTGGCGATTATCTCTCTGCTGGGAATGATTTTATTGAGAACCCCAACACCTCATCTTTATTTAAGATTTATTACACATCTCCAATCAAGATAGATTTTATAAACGGATATAGAAAGGATGACCACGGCAGGTCTATTTTAACTAAGCCGATATGGAAAAACCTGACAAATGACGATGTGGAGAACTTAAATGAGCCGGTCATATGTCGCGGATCTTACTTTGAATTTAGACACATAACAACTCCATTTAGA
>UEXM01001670.1_pt1 | contig 17775 bp, 23 predicted proteins | sample 1796661 | NCBI WGS metagenome assembly UEXM01 (sample SAMEA4772469, study PRJEB27181) | metagenome | reverse complement strand
CTGCAAGCAAATGCCCGTGTTCCTTTTGAGGGATACGATGGAGATGTCATTGACGAATACATTCAAAGACTCTCAGTTGAAATGCAGAACATCGCTAGAGAGGAACGCAGAAGAGTTCTTGCAGAAGTAAACCGAATCCTCAACCAAGACCAATAACACTATGAAAAATAAAATATTACATGAGGACACTGTTGAATACACTACCATTACCGAAGTACTGGAGGAGGTCTACTGCCAACCTACGGAGGGAATGACCGAAGGCGACAAGCTTACTCGATTGAGGGAGTTAGGATGCGATGATGATGTTTTCGTTGCTACTGACGTAGAAACGGGAGACATGGCTATCCTTGTAAAACACAACTAACCAATACCACTATGGAAATTAAAATCACATGGACTGACGATGACATCTGGGATGTCGCCGAAGAACACGACATCGAACTCAGCGAGGAGCAATGCCACGCCATACTCCGCAGATTGGGTGACTGTCATGACGCAACCATTGGCATCAACTACGATGTCATTCTGGATACCATCCGCTCTTACATAACTTAAAGCACTATGAGATTCATACAACCTAAATTAGACCAAAAACGGAACCACAAATGGTTTGCAATTATCCCCATCACATTAGGGCGTGAGACACGTTGGCTTGAGGTGGTAGAAGTTCAACAACGATATGAGCTATTACATTCCCCATCGGGAGAACCTGAGTGGGGTTGGCATAACGAGGAGTTTACTAACTAACACTATGAAAAAACTAAGCGAAATATATAAGGAACTAGGGATTGCGTTTGCATTCCCTATTTGGATTCAAGATACCAACGGCTATGAGACTTACTACGAGACGGGCTTTGGTTACTGGTATAAGACTGAGTACGATTCCGATGGTAACAAAACTTACTACGAGACTAGTAAGGGTTTTTGGTATAAGCACGAGTACGATTCCGATGGTGAATTGTCCTACCGTGAGAATAGTTATGGAGATAAACAAGGAACACCCCGTTCAGCTAAGACCTGCGAAGGTAAGGTCATTGAGATTGACGGAATTAAATACGAACTTAAATTAAAATAATACTATGAGTACAATAAAACTACACACCTACCCAGATGGGCAACAGCTTTCCGATGGGGAGCTAATACAAATCCAAGTGACCGTATCGGGTTCACTTGTTTTCAAGGACGCTTACTTCCACGAGCTACAGGATGGAGATGTTTACTACATCCCCGAGCAAGTGGAGCTACCGTTAGCTACTGATGCTGACATCCTTGATTTCATAATCGACAATCGTCAAACGATAAGTTGGGGCAAGTATCACAGCCTCGATGGAAATATGCAAATTTACTTCTATGACAGGAGTACACAAAAGGACATCTACGAGGGTACAACCACAAGTAGGAACCCGACCGAGGCTGATGTACGTGGGCTATTCCGTGAGGTTGCATCCCATGTAATCGCTAATACTAGCCTGTAATCGCATACCGTTTGACAGTTCAAGGTGGGTCATCCTAGATGGTGACTCACCTTTTATATAATTATGGCGCACTTCTACTTAGCAAATGACATTGAGAACCCCGAGTTCCAACCTGATATTACTACACCTGCGAAGGCTCGCAAGGTACGCAAGGTCTATCCATCCGTTACCACCGTACTAGGTATCGTAAAGGATAGCTTCCTTGATTCAATTTATAAACCACGTATGATGGTGGACTTAGCTAGGAAGCACCCATCACAGTACTGGAAGGACATCGAGCAAATGACTTACGGATTCCGTGAGCATCCTACAACTGGTGAGACCATACCATCCTCCGAGTTCGGGACATCCGTTCACAAGACCATCGAGGATATGATTGAGTCCCTTATCTGGGACAGGATGCGTGAGCTTCCCGAAGGTAAGGACTACGATGAATGGGCTGAACCATTTTACCAATGGGTACTGGACAATGATGTTAAACCAATCGCTTGTGAAAGGATTATAGCTGATAACCGAATCAAGATTGCAGGTTCAGTCGATTTCATTGGGCATGATTCCGATGGGAAAGTTTTCCTAGCTGATTACAAATGCCGTACTAATACGCAGGGCAAGGCAAAGGTATACGACAAGGACTGCCAACAGTTAGCGATTGAATCCTTTATGCTGATGCGTCAACATAAGTTGGACTACTTACCTTCATGTATCTCAGTTGTGATTGACTGCGATACCAAGAAGCATCACCACAGGGAGTGGACTCCAAAAGAAATGGAGAAGGGTATCAAGGTCGCAAAGAAATGCGCTGAACTTTACTGGCTATTGAGGATGTAATTATGTACATAGATAACCCGACACTTGATGACTACTTAGAATGGGCTGACCCCGAAGCTGTCCGCTTTGATGGACTGGACGATGCGGTAATCGGAGTTGACCACAGGGGCTTCCTTGTTTACGGACACACCAAAATGATTGAGGTGTTCGTTGAGCAGGGCATGACCCACGATGAAGCATTTGAATGGATTGATTTCAATGTTATCCCCGTTATGGGTGGCGAGGGGTTCACCGTGATGTACCAATGAATGAGTACTACATAACTTACAGGCGCAATGATATGCCACCCGAAGGTGCAGTAAGCTGTGCAATTAAGTGGGCGCACACCGAGCAGGACGCAGTCCGCTACATAACCAAAACCAAACCATCAAAGGATGGTAGCTGTGTATTTAAACGTGGCGGTACAGGGAAAATCCTGTCCGTTGAACAAATGAATAAATAAAAAACTATGAATTACAACTCTGACTTCCGGCATGACCTAGAGGTAGGTCAGGTATCCGAGAGGGAACTCGGTGAAATCTTTGAGAACAAAACAGTAGAGGTTAAGCGTGACCTCAAGGCTCGCAAGACAGGCAACCTTTACATTGAGTTCATGTCCCGGGGCAAAGGCTCAGGCATCGCATCAAGCGAAGCTGAATATTGGGCGTTTGATATCGGGGATTTATTTTTAATTATCAGGACGGAAAAACTCCGTGACTTGATACGACCTTTGCTTGGTACATCAGCCGAGCGAAAGGGTGGTGACAATGACACCTCACTTGGGTTACTTGTTCCACTCTCATTACTAATCAAAAACAATACACAACAATGAGTTACGCAGAATCAATAAGTAAATTCATGGCATGGGCTGAAGAAAAAATAGCACAGGCTGTGGCAGAAGACGAAGCCTTTGAAGCGAAGGCAGGTACACGGGACATCCTCACCGAGAAGCACACCCTACAGGGCAAGAAGCTTACCAATGAGCAAAAGATAATGATTGTCCTACAGGTACAGCAGTACAGGCGAGAGGGGAACTCCGCTAGCAAATCATGCGAGATGGCAGGATGCTCCCCGAGTGCTTACAATACTTGGGCTAAGAAATTTAAACTTCCTTATACTAAATCCCCATCGCTATGATTACATCAGAGGACAATGCAGGTGTACCAAAATTCAATTCGGTCAAGCAATACGAGGAATCCTTCAAGTTGGTAACATCGGATGTCAATAATCTCAAGCGCCATAACCAAGTTCTTAGAGATGGACTTCGGCAGATTCTAGAATGTACGTCAAGAGAGGTTGGCAGTGAGTCAGTTCTCATTGTTATGATGCGAGAGACGGCAAGGCTAACCCTCGAATCTTGCGACAATAGACCAGAGTGCAAGCACTGCAACCATTCGCCCGTCTGCAAGGACGAACTAAAACAGAACCTCGAGGGTGAATGCCCATACTATGAATGACATATCTAACACAAGCCAAAGTAAAAGAATACAGGGAAGCTAACGTGCCAACCTGCTGTCCAATACTCGGCATCAGGACTGATGATTGGGTACTTGACCACGACCACCAGACGGGTATGGTGCGAGGCGTTATATCACGCCAAGCTAACAGCCTCTTGGGTAAGGTAGAGAACTTCTATCTTGGTATGTGCAAGGGGGACAAGGAAAGATTACCCTTGACCCTTGAAGCTATGGCTTGTTACCTTGAGGACTACAGGACGGATGTACTTCATCCCGTGGGACTTACACAACTTACAAAGAAATTCGCATACAGCTTGACAGCCGAACAGCAAAGGTCAGAGTTGGAGGCGTTAGGTGCGAGCGAAGAAATGCTTGCCACCTGCAAGAATCAAACTAACCGCTCGGATTTATACCGAGCATTAATAAAAGAGAAATATGAGTAAAAACCTACATCAAAAATTACAAGGGATTCAGTCATCCCTCAAAGCTCCGAAGGGGCAGACTAACAAATTCGGAGGGTACAAGTACCGCTCCTGTGAGGACATCCTTACTGCACTCAAACCATTACTTGCTGAATGGGAATGTTCACTTATCATCCATGATGAAATCGTTGAGGTCGGTGGTCGTGTATACGTCAAGGCTACCTGTGAGCTTCTTGATTCCAATGACTCAAACGCAGTAGTAAGTGCAACTGGTTTCGCTCGTGAGGCTGAGGTCAAGAAGGGTATGGACGATGCACAGATTACTGGTTCAGCTAGTAGCTACGCTCGCAAGTACGCATTGAACGGACTGTTCGCCATTGACGATGTCAAGGATGCTGATGCAACCAATGACCACGGCAAGGCACGTACCACCACACCAACAGGATTCTAATTATGTTTGGAATATATAAAAGATTAAGGCAAGCTGAGGCTGATATCAAATCACTCTATCATTTCCATCAAAAACTATCAGAGTGGGATGACCTAACTCGCAGTAAGTTCAATGCCCTTACTGATTACCTAGACATAGAACTCGAAAACGGAGTTCATGTAGTTAAAAATTTAGATTCAACCGAAAATAATAACCAATAATACTATGGAACAATACGACAATACAAATCGTGGTTCATTCTTTGTGAATGACCGTAAAGAAAAAGAGAATCACCCTGACTACACGGGGAAGATTAACGTGGAGGGCAAGGAGTTCTACCTGAAGGGGTGGAAAAAGGTCGCCAAGAGCGGACTCAACTTCATGTCACTCTCGGTTCAGGGCGTGGATGATGCGTCAAAGCCCCGTACCGAACAGCCAAGGGCAGCAAGCGTACCGACCAATGACGAGTCACCGTTCTAATGGTTGCTTCTGAAAGTCCGTACGACAAGGAATGGTGGGAGACCTTTCGCAAAGCGGAGGTCGAAGCCATCCTTGATATGACCGCTAACAAAAACAGTGACTATACTGGTGGCAAGAGTTGCAATAACCCATTCGCTAACTTTGATATGTCCACTGAGTTCGGCGTTCATCCTCTTACTGGCATCTGTGTCCGTATGCAGGATAAGTTCCAAAGGGCTAAGGCTCTTTGTTCTGACGGTTCTCTCTCAGTCAACACCGCAGGCGACCAATCCAAGGACATATTCCGTGACTTAATCGGTTACTCCTTGATAGCCATAGGGATGCTTGAACGAGAAGAATGGTCGTAAATATGTATGATAGAATGCTTGGCTCCTACAATTCGGTAGGGGTCAAGTACTCTAAATATGACAGACAATTATAACAACGCACACAACAACATGAACAAGAAATTACAAGAAGCAACCGAAGTATCCTTAGCAATCTACAATGAGATTGAAGGGCATAAGATGCCCGAGGAAAATCGGATTAAACACCAAGCTCTCGGTCAAGTTCTTCGTTCGTTAGTAGAGATACTTGAACATGAACAATCCAAAGCAACCGCATAGCGAAGAAGCGGAAGACAAAATTATCGCAACGTGTCTCCTTGACGGAGATATTTCTGTCTATGACAGGGTCAGTAAAGTAATTACCCATGAGGATTTCTACACCCTGCGAGGCAAACTTTTATTTTATGCTATTGGTCAGTTAGCATCCGAGAACAAACCCATTGACGAGGTCTCCGTTTCTGAAAGCCTGAAGGCTTCAGGAGGGCTTGACGAAGTCGGTGGGGTAGCCGGGCTATATGCCATCATGAACAAGGCTACAACGTCCTCACAGGCTATGTACTACGCCAATGTGATTGACGAGAAGTCCCGTCTGCGTACCCTTATGCGTTCGTGTCGGGTAGCCCTCGATGAATCCAGTCAGGAGACAATGAACTACGACCATATCCGTAGTACACTTGAGTCCGAGATTACTGCCAAGCCACCACGCAACCATGACGCATCCAGTATATCGCACTCCGTTGATGAAATCATGGATGAGATTCAGCAGATGCAGGATGGTACATTCGTACCTGATGTAGTCCGTACGCACCTTGGTACGTTGGACAATTACCTTGGTAACAATGGTATTGCAGCAGGTGAAGTACTTACCCTAGCTGCGCCTACATCCTGTGGTAAGTCAGCACTAGCCCTATACGTAGCATCACAGTCAGTATCAAAGGACGGCACAGCCTGTGCTATCTTCTCACTTGAGATGCCACAGAAGCAACTCACTAAGCGACTCATACAATCCATGTCAGGTATTAACATGAGGAACGTGCAGGAGGGCAGGGTTGATGACGACCTAATGAAGCGGTTAAATGATGCTAACCACAAGCTCAAGGATGAAATGCAAATCTTCACATCGCACAGCGTCCGTAGTGCGGATGACCTAGTCAGCCAGACTCGGCAGTTCGTGCGGAACAAAGGGGTAAAGCTAGTCATTATTGACTACCTCCAGTTGATTCCATTTAACTCCAACAAGATGAGTAAGAACGAGGGCATTGCGAATATATCCCACAGGATTAAGCAGATGGCACTGGACTTAAACATCGCAGTTATATTGTTAGCTCAGGTAAATCGTGAAGGCGCAAAGCGTGGACCGCTTGAACTGTACGACCTCAAGGATTCAGGTGACATTGAGAATGATGCTGATGTAGTACTCCTTATGTACCCGTCCGAGGGTAGCGTTGAGGATTCAAAAGACCACGACCACAAGGGTTCCTTTACTAAGCTCAACTACAAGTTAGCCAAGAACCGAGAGGGCGAACGGGGTATCGGTTCAGTATTCAAATTTTATCATTGCATTGGACGGTTCGAGTAACCTTACGATTTGACAAGGTCATATGAAGTGCACAATGTATAATGATAATTAACGAGGTAATCCTGATTGAGTAATCGCAGGAGGGTGTTTAGTATCCCCTCATAAATCCTCGATGTGTAAGGTTAGCCTCGTCCCTTGTTGTTGGGGGACGGGGCTTTTTTTTACATGGCTCCCGGAGGTGTAATAAACGGAACCTCTCTGTCCTGCTTGAGTCGTCTCATGTATTCCTTCTTCTCTTTCTCACGAGTAAACCCGAACAGGCGATTGATAACATCTGATGCCGGGGCTATACTTACTAGCTTGCTTTCAGTAAGTGCTTTGTCACCGCTCATAACACGCTGTAACTCAGCGGTGTAGTCCACACCCTGCTGTATTGTGATAGGAGTAATGAAGTCCAATGCAGCTTGACCGATACCTTCACGTTTGATTTGGTAAGTCTGGTACTTGCTGATGCCGAAGGCACGGAATATACCGTTGAATAAATAATCATCCAAGTAACCAAGGCGACCAGCTAGGAAATCCTTGAGTGCATCAACGGGTAAGCCAATAAGTAACATGAAACCCATCAACTTAGTAAGATTTGAGAAGGCTTTTGCTCTTTGAGAATTTGTTTTATTACTGCCGAACAAGTCATCAAATATCTCCTGCCTTGTGTAAGCAAGCTGTGTAATCATGAACGATTTCATTTGATAAACAAAACGTACATTGGGGTTAGCTGACTGAGCAGCTACACTTTGCATCTTACTCATTGGCTGAGTCTTAAGTAACTGAGAGAATACAAGGTTACGTACCAGTGCGTTGTTTCTGTCACCCTTCTTAAGTGCAACTATTGTAGCGTCAACATTCTCAGCACCATTGTACTGCTCAACCTCAAGTCTAAATTTCTTGGAGGCGTTAGAATCCCTGTTCTTGTAATAACCCCTAGCTAACTTACGCATCTGTAAGTAACTAGCAGCTAGGTTGCTCTCCTTCATGATTTGGTCAAGCTTGGTAAATCCAACCGCCCTGAGTCCGAACTTGGCAGCACTGTTCAGGAATGATTTCTCGTCAGTGAACTCGTCCGATACTCTATCCTTTGCGTAACCAAATGATTCAAGACTGAAGTCCCGTGTCATACCTAGACCACGTACTGTATTGATTAATCCATTTCGATACAGAACGAACGGCAAGTCAAATAGTTGTGACAGGGTCGATGTGAACTCAACAAGTGTACTAATGTAACTAGCCTGACGTAACCCACTAAGAATTTCATTTTCCTTGGCTGCTGGATTAAGAACCATACGTGCTATGTTCCGTACTGTCTTTACATCCTCAGCATTTATCTCACCACTTGCAAGCAACTCCGAGATTACTACTGATAAATCACCGGGTGTACGCTCAGGTTCAAAGGTCGGGTCGGACTCCACATCTAGTTCCTGATAACGTTTACCGATTAACTGAACGGTACGAGTAGCCACAATCATATTGGTTATGTAGCTCTCAAGTCCGGATGGTATATCATCGTAGAAATCCAAGTCGGATTCATTAATAAGTTCAATAGTTCTTGATAACTGTTCCTTTGGAATCTTCACGGAGATACCCCTGCTTAATAAGAACTGCTCGTCCGTACCAGCTCTGCGAATATAGTTCTCAATGAATAACGCCTCCTCTTTTGACTCAGGAAGTAATCGTGGAAGTAGCACTTCACCTTTTTCTCCGGGCTGTAACTTGGCGTTACGCTCCGTACGTTCCAAGTTCTCCCTGTCAATTTCCTGATTGCGTTGGCGTATAGCTAGTTCAATGTCATCAGCTATTGGTCTACCAAGTGATGCCTTCAGCCCCTTGATATCAATAACCCTACGGGGGAAGAATCCCTCTAAGAATCCAACATCAATACCTTGCTCCCTTGCGTTCTCTCGCAGTCTGTTTAGTACTGGCATTACACCGAATATTAAATCGTTGTACATGTCGTACTTCCTTAGCAGGGCATCACGTTCCGCAAATAACGCATCAGCATCAAGTTCACTGTCTCGAAGTGGGCTAAATAATAGCAACTGCTTTAGACGCTTTTTGTCAGCCTTGTTCTTTATTGTATTGTACTTACGTACAAATGGAAGCACACGCCGTACAGCGTCATTCTTTTCGGACTCAACTGTATTAAAAAAGTTCTGGAATGTTTGAGCTATACGTGGGCTTATCTTACTCAGAACACGGGACACCGTATTTACGTACTTGTCCATGAACCCAAGTTTCTCCTTACTTTTTTCCTTCTTGCTTGGTGGTGTATTGATTTCGGCAGCTGTACCTGCGGTAATGTCACGATTACCCGTTTGTATATCTACATTTTCAGTTGCTTGCTGTACTACCTTTTGATTAGTTGGTCGGGCTGACGGGTCAACCGAGGCTAACAATGCAGCTGACTGCTGAATCATTACATCAGCTTCGTACTTCTCGCCAGCTACCGTCTTAAGTAAGCGAGCCATATAGGACTGAATCTTTTTGAGAAGCTTTTTAATACGGCTCATTGCTGGACCGCCCTTTGAGAACTGCTCAGTAATACTTCCGTAAGCTCCCTGCTGGATTATCATACGATAGAACTCAGCACCGAACTCGTAGTCATCTTTTAAATTTCTGTATACATCTGATACAACACGGCGTTCCTTGGCGTTCATATCCCGACCGACTTGACCAAAGAATTTTACCCAGCTTGAACCCTGCTGCATAATTACCTTGTGTGTAACAGCATGAATAAGTTCCTCACGCATAGCAGCACGGACGTACTCCTTGCTTTGACCAATTAGTAAACGTGGATTGTACTCAATATAATTCCTTGATACATTGTATTGAGCAGCAAGCCTCATTATGACATTGGGAAATATCGGAGTAAGACCTAGTGCCTTGATGATTGGACCGAACTCTGACTCAATAGCTCGCTCCAGTTCTAGCTGACTAGAGAATCGTTCTGCACCTTCGGGCGCAGTTGCCTCCTCAGCTCTCCTTTCCTGAGGGGTCATCATGCTGTTGTCCACAGGAGGGTTCAGCCCTACGTCAAGGAAGTTGCGTACGGAATCACCAAGGAAACCACCGACCGTTATGTCGGTATCGGTATCCGTTAGTCCTTCAGTTGGTCCGACAGGTGCTTGAGGAATCGCTTGGCGAAGTCCTCCGGTGACTCTCCTTCTTTCGGAGGAATACTGACCAAGACTGATGGACGGTTTCCTGCTGAGGATTTCACTTGCTGTGCCGGTGTACCCTGTTGGGGTTTGCGCTGTTTTATTCTGTGTATCATCTTTTGTTCTTATTTCTGTTCCTGTATCCAAGTGGTAGATTGCATCTTGGTCACCCCATATTGCAATCTCAACGGCATCCTCAAATTTGTCAATCGAGAAAACCACATCCAGTACATATGTTCCATCTTCACTATTATACCATCCACCAAGCATCGCCCCCTTAACATTAAGATACTCAGCATTACTAATTATAAATTCAGTTAATGTTTTCGCATTGAAGTCATCCCTATTTATATGCGTTTCAGTTTCTTTATTGGGCGCAACTACATAACCTTCATTTGCTGCATCTCCCGATGTGGTTATAGTGAATCCATCCTGTGCATCCTCAGAGGTAATGATTTCAGTAAGGTACTTTACTGAACGTTGTGCTTCTTCGCTACCTACTATATCTTTGATATTAGTAACCCTAGCCCCATAAGGAGCCACAACTTGAGCAGCCATTGCCGGCTCCATAGTAATTGCTTTATCTTGCCTTACATCATCAGGCAACAATAAGAAAGCATCCTTCCTTTTGTCAGGGACTCCTATTACCTTTCCGTATACAGGAGTAGTATACGTCCCGTGATTAGCAGTTTTATTATCAGCCTTAGTTGGCTGAACAACCAAGAGAACATCATTTAATCTGAAGTCATTCTCCCTGTAAAAACAGTTACGAAGTATTTCGTTTTCTAAAGCAAAGACAACCTTACTTTCTAAGTATTGTGAAAGTTTACTTCTTGTCTTGCCTCTTTGGTCAGTAAGCCCCTGAATAAAAGGACGACTGTCAGAACTATCCAGTAAATCCTTAAGAGAATTATATTTGTTTAAAATATCTCGTACTGGTTTGGTCGGACTATTGGCAAGTATCTCTGCCTTTACCTTACTAAATGCGGTACTACCAAAAGCATTTTTATAAAAAGCCATGAACGCTTGTTTGTTAAACAAGAACATATTATTTGGGCTTCCTGAAACCAAGAATATATAACCCGTCTTTTTATTGCCGTCCTTGTCAGTGTATTCAAGCTGTGAAATTTTATTATTAATTTCTTTTGCTGATTTACTGGAAGCCCATACACGACCAGCAGCCTTATTTGCTGGGGTAAGCGCATAGCTAGGACCTGCATCAAGGGTTATGCTTTGGTTCTTTTGATTGGGAAGCTGAAGGTCCCCGTCACCTAATTGGTCAGCGTACCAAAACCAAACAGGGATGTTGTTTTCTTGAATATCATTAAGTAAAGAATCAATATCAATGATGTCATTCTGAGTAACGTGAGACAACTCAGCCTTCTGCGGAGCAGTAAATACTTGACTAGCACCAGCTGTTATATCCTTCTGGGGTAGACGCTTTGGCGTAATTGAATCCTGACCCTCCTTGTATTCGGACTTAAGGTCGGACATCATCTCCTTACGTAGCTGTCTTAGTTCCTGTACGCTGTAGCCAGCGTCCTCGAGTTCACTAAGGTAGTCCTTGAATCGCCTTGCCTTACTGTTTGGGTTCCCAGCTATATAAACAGCTCTTTCAAAGTCACTAGGGAATGAGATGCGACTACCTCGGTACGTTGGTTTAGCACCACGTAGTTCCTTTGGTAACTGGAATGTACCAGTACGCTGAGGCTGTGCTGTAGCAGGTTCAGGTACTGTGGTTGCTGGAACTGGCTGTGCAGTAGGTGTCGCTGGAGCTTGACGCTCTTGTGCCTCTGTGCGCAACTCGGACATAACTGATTGTATGTCTTGTTCGGTAGCCCCCTCACCTGACAATAGCTCCGCTTGTTGACGAAGGGATTCTTCCTCTAAGTCAGTCTGTACTTCAGGCTGTGCTTCGGGCTGTACCTCAGGTTGTACCTCAGGCTGTGCTTCGGGTTGTACTTCGGGTTCTTCTATTACTTGCTCTACAGGACCCTGTGCTGCTGTAGCTCCAGTAACCGTAAAGGTAAGGTCAGGGTTGCCACTGCTACGAGCATCGAGTTGTTCCTGTGTTATAGTAACAGCCTCCTGCTCGCTGGCTGCGGTTACAGGAATTGATAAAACTTTTCCTGATGAATTATCAGTAACGGAAACATCGTAAGTATTAGCTCCAGTCGCAACCGTGAAATCCTTATTCTCATCGCTTGCTCGTGATTGGAATAACTTACTTACTCCACCAGTAGCACCAGCTGCACCACCACCAACAACACCTCCAATAAGGAACTCATTGAATCGGTTAGCTAGTACATCGTACGACATTAAACGTCTGTCATCATCGTAGGTTGCAGCAGCTAAACTATCCAGCAACTGTCCCTGAGCAGCCTCAGTGAATCCCTCAGTAGCAAAACCCTCAACTATCTCACGCTTGAGGCTCTTTGTTATTTTCTTTATTTGTCCAGAGGGGAGTTTTAATTTACCGCCGAGGAATCTTTTTAATTGTGGTACTGACTTAAGTAAACCAACGTACTCCAATGCACTACCAAGTGCAGTATAACCAAGTGCTGACAATGCAGCTTGGTCCTTTTCGTCATCAGTAAATTCTGTGTATCCTTTTCCAAATGTATTTTCAGCATCCATGATGGCTTCAGAAGTCATCTGAGGTGCAATCGCTAGACCCGAACCAATTAATCCACCAGTAACTGTACCGCCCGGTCCAGCTAAGGAACCAATCGCAGAACCAGCTAGTCCTCCAGCAATATTAACTGGTAATTGTCCGAACCCATTTAGTACCTGACCAGCAAAACTATTTGCGAACTCGGGGTCAATACCCATGCGTTCATCAATACCCTTTGACAAGGTGCGCCAGCGTTGAGCAACATCGTTCATTGTCTGGACTGCGTCACCCATATTCGGGTTAATGCCATCCATCTCGCCATCGAGAATATCAATGCCCATACCCAGCGTCTGGGCTGCACCTGCACCTACGTTAATAGCTGCCTCTATTCCACCTGACAGAAACGTCTTACCTGCGTTAGCTAACAATGAACCACGGTCATCCGTAGTACCTTCATAATTCAGTGCGTAATCAAGAATATCATCGGATGTTGCGTCATCAGTATGTTCAACATAAATGATATTCCCACCTTTTAATTGTACTTCGGTAGTGGGCATATTTAATTTATTTTAATTTGTAGTACCAAGGATAGTAGCACCGCCTTTTGAGGGAGGGGTAGTACTTACTCCGGTGACTCTACCGCCTCCGGGTCCTGTGGTTTTTAGGGCTGCCGAAAGAGCAATAAATGGAGCGCTTCCGGGTTTGTAAACTTTCTCCCCGAATCCTGATTTATTAACAATGTTTCCATCATTATCAAATGAAATGTCAGCTAAGTTAGTAGCACCTACTATCTCCAAGGCTGTTTTGATATCGTCCTGATTAGGAACATCTTTATCAGCAATCTCCTTATTTAGTTTTTCCAACTTGGCTTTTGCGGTTTCTGTTTCAAGTTCAGTAGGCTTGTCAAGTTCGGACTGAAGACCCATCTTGGCTACATCAAAGGCTTGCTTTTGTTGAAGTAAACTAGCTGCGGTTGCAGCTTCCGTACGTGTTTTGTCCTCAGCCATTTGTAAATCAAGTCCTGCTGAGTAAGCTTGTTCTCTTTCGGATGCTCCCTTTTGTTTGCCCTTTACATATCTACGTAGCTGGGACTGAGATAATCCACCACCACGGCGTTCACGGTCGGACACAGCTTCTGTAAAGTCAGGACGAGCAGCTTGTGCAGCCTGTAAAGCATCGGACGCAGCAGCAAATCCCCCTGATGGAGTACTTGCCATACGTTGGAATCCAACATCACTACCTGCTAATTGTTGAATAGCTGATTGCTGTGCAGCAAAGTCAGCTTGTCTACGGGTATTAATTACATCAGCGAACTGCGCTGCTGTTTCTTTATCAGCAAAGATTGGTTGTCCCGTGTTGGGGTCAATCGTCCGTACCATACCTTCGGGTGCTGATTGTACTGGAGCGTTGGGGTCAATCCCCTGTATTACTGCTCCCTGTGGTTGCATATCGTTGATACCCTGCATTACAGCTTGACCAGCTAGCGGTGCTGCCGGAATACCAAGTGCTTCCTTCATTGTTTGAGCGGAAGGAGTTATTTCAGGTACTCTGCTGGCGGAGGTCATTGCGTAACTTCCACCTGAACCACGACCTGTTCCTTCTCCTTGCTCTATTCCAACGCTCGTTACTTGAGTAGTACCACGACCAGCCTGTGCTGTTGGTGTGCCGAACTCACGTGGTGTAAACCCAGAAACCCTTTGTGTTCCTAATGGAGCGACATCAGCAGCGGTAGCAGGAATAGGTGCTGGTGCAACGCCAAGTATCGGTGAGGGTTGTGCTGTTGCTTGTGGTGCTTGTTGCTGTGCACCAAACATATACGGGGAAACATTCATCCCCTCCATGCCTGTAGTAAGAGCAGAGGTTCCAGCTTGGTTCGGTTGTCCAAGTAGTTGTAATTTTAAAAGTCGTTCTTGTTCTTCTGGGTCCATGTCGTATATTATATCATAAGGGGTTAGTTACTACCAAAATTCAAAGCTCGCAGTGTATGAGCCACTGTAAGTGTAAATATCTTCCGTCCTTGAAGTTATTACATCATCTGGTGGGGGATTGGTTCCATAAAAACAGTTTAATGGAGTACCATTGGATGGTGCAGTAAACGCATTTCTTTCACTCGAGTTAGCATTAAATATTGCACCGGGGATGGGGTCTACAAATAGTCCGCTGGCTCTACCAGAGACTCCTAATGCAATAGGAAAATCGTCCTCAAAACTTATATACCAATAATCCCCCGAATAAAGTGCTTTTACTCTTAGATTACCAGTATATACGTTAGCTACCACGTTGCCATTGGCATCGTATGACGTTGTACCATCTTCGTTAAATGTTTTTGCTGACCATACTCCTACGTTTGGTTGTGGGCTATTAAGACTTTTCTCATAAAAACCAAGATTTAAATCATTTAATTTCTTTAATCCTAGGGGTGCTGGACTTATTGTTGAAGCCGAGGCAGCCACTGCATCTGCATACCAACTCAGATTATCATTCCCTAGAAAGGGAAATTTAAATGTATGACTTATACTGTGGCTTGAGTCATGATTTAAATAAAATGCAGTATCATCACGATTACGGCGGTAAAATTTTCTCGTCATTTGCTGAACGAACGAAACATTCAAATACTTCAATCTCAACCAGTCATTAGAAAAATTATACCTACTGTCGTACCTTATGGCTGGAATAAGTGGACTACTAGTTGTTGGGTCAAGTATCAGGGAGTCATCTAGGTTTTGCCTATTAGCATCTTCTCCAGAGAAAGTCAAAATACCCGTTGCAGCAGCAAGTCCTCGAAGTGGGACATCTCTTACACTAGCCATTATTTATCCCCTCCATACCAAGTGAATGGTTCCCCCTCCGTAACCATATCCAAGGGAGCCTACAATGAAGCTGGGCGTATCCTCAATGGCTCCACCAGAAACTGTAACCTGAGATATAAGGATGTATGCGTGAGTTGATGTGTCATCAGGTTTAGTATCGGCTGCTGAAACAGTAACTGCCGTAGGCTGACCAGTTGAGTTATTTACGGTAACGTCAATGTAAACATCCTTATCCGAGGATATTGCTATATCTGTATTGGGAGTTGCGTAGGCTATTCCACCAACCGTTCCTCCGTTAACCCTTATGTTATCACTGTCCTGCTTGTAAACTTGGAATGGATGTAGCGTTCCACCACCACTGCTAGCCATAGGATTATCTGCTGAGTCAAAATTAGTATCTAATCCTGAGGCTGATTGAATTTCTCCACCAAGGCTTACCGCCTGTACATAGATTTCTTGAGCAGATTGAAGTGGAGTTTGGTCAATCTTCGTTGCTGCTTGATATGAGGAGGTAGCGTCCATTAAGAGAAGGTGACGTTAGTCTTGATGTAAATCTGGATTCCGTCAGCCCTCTTCATGAATGGAACTGTCTTTGAACGATATATGCCGTCAGTTTTGTACTCAGCATTGCTGACTGTTGTTGTGCTACTTGTTGCTGCTCCCGATGCGAGTGCATCGGTTACGTTTAATGTTTCTCCAGATATACTAGTATCCAAAGTAAAAGTTGCCCCGAATATATTATTGGTTGCGTCATCAGAACCCTCGTAAGCTAAATGGTTACTAAAGGTTCTTTGATTCCCACGAACCGATGTTGCTCTATTAGATAATTCTTGGAATATACTTGAGTATTGAATACTGCACCAGTCAACCTGTTTATAGGCTACCTCTGTGTCGCTGTCGCTACTATTACTTAGGGATACATCAACCGTCCCTAACTTTCGATTTGACTTAGGTTGAACCAATATTTTCGGAACCAGTGTTCCAGCACTTCCATTGTCTGTACCAACAGTGGTAAGGAAAAATCTTGAGTTAGCAACGATACCCGGGTTAACAATAGTAAAGTATTCCTTGTACTGGCTAATTGCTACATCAGCACCACCGCCGATTGCACTGCTTCCGTTTACAACAAGCTGTGTAAATTGAGGAACTCCGCTAGCATCATAGCTCTCAACTGGCTCAAAGAACGTAGCATTAGCATTAAGTGCTGTCTCCGTTCCGGGTTTAAAGATTGGGTCCCTTGCATGGATAACACTGGCTGGTTGCCCAGAACTGGATATGTTATATGAATCCAATAATGTCATTGGAGTTCCTGTACTTGGCTTAATGGATAGTACTTGACCTAACTCATTGAACCGACCTGCTCTTTGTCCGAATCCCATAATTAACAATCCCAAGCTCTGCGACTCCAATAGTTCGCAGATAGTTTACTGTTTGCCCCCTTGATTCCAGCACTACGAGAACAGTAGCTTTTCTTTCGGGCTGGTATGTTTTTCTTGATGGTCATGTTGGCATCACCAAAGCGGATAAGTTTTTCCTTGCCACCTTCGCAACCTTTCACAACGAACTTCTTACCACCCTGTACTTCACGGCGTGGCACGTTGCACTTCATCTTTGATTTATCAGCCATTATTTTTTAGTTCTTACCTTTGCTCTGGGTGTATTTGACACGACTGTTTTGCCTCTTGCTCCTGCTGATTTCTTTTTTCTAGCAGTTGCTGCTCGCTCGCTTTTCGATAAGCTGAGAGCCTTTCTTTTAGGCAAGCAACGGTCAGGGTTCTTCTTATCCTTAGACGTTCCGCAAGGTCCTTTGATAGAGCCATCAGTTCCAATCCTTACCCAATTTTGTTTTAACCATTGTTTGAGTTGAGCCATTAGCGTCCCTTCCTTTTACCGCCCTTTGATTTCTTGGCGTAGTTGGGGTCCTTGCAGTATTTGGATGCAGCTAAGTTTGCGTACGCAGAAGGGTACGTGTCAAAGGTTCTCCTTGCCCACGCCTTACCTTCGGGGCATATCTTGCCTCCGCTCTTTGCTTTCTTTGCTGGCATTATTTTACAGCTTTTCGTTTATTGGACATCTTGCTCTTAACCATAGAACGCAAGGCTTTCGCTTGACCAGCGTGAGCCTTTGATGCTTTCTCTAGTTTTGCAGCAACCTCTAATATCTTGCGATGCATTACTTTTTACGTTTAGGCATTTTTTTAGCCATCTTCTTCATACCCTTTGA
>UEXM01001203.1_pt2 | contig 17780 bp, 14 predicted proteins | sample 1796661 | NCBI WGS metagenome assembly UEXM01 (sample SAMEA4772469, study PRJEB27181) | metagenome | reverse complement strand
GGAGATTGTGAGTGAGTATAGCACCGTGGTCATTTAGTAAGATTAAGGCGTTCGAGCAATGCCCCAAACAATTTTACCATATGAAGATAGCTAAAGATTATACAGAACCACAAACAGATGCCATGCGGTATGGTACTGAAGCTCACCTCGTGGCTGAAGAATACATAAGAGATGGGAAACCAGTGCCTAGTAAGTTCTCCTACATGGAGGGCGCCCTGGAGTCACTTAACAAAAGACGTGGTAAGAAGTTAACAGAAATAAAGATGGGGCTGACCAGAGAGTTAGAGCCTTGTGGCTTTAGAGATAAGAATGTCTGGTGGCGTGGTATCGCTGACCTTGTTATCGTTGATGAAGGTAAGGCGTGGGTCGTGGACTACAAGACAGGTAAGTCTTCTGCTTACGCAGACAAAGGACAATTAGAACTGATGGCACTTGCTACGTTTAAGTATTTCCCAGAAATAAAACAGGTGAACGCCGCATTATTGTTTGTCAAAATAAATAATATCGTTAAAGATAAGTACACCGAAGATATGATTCCTTCTCTATGGGAGAAGTGGATGTCTAATTACAAGCGTATGGAGATAGCATACGAGAACGATATTTGGAACGCACATCCGAGCGGATTATGTAAACGCCACTGTGCAGTAATTGAATGTGTTTATAATGGGAGTAACTGATGCCATATACTAAATCACCTAGACCCTACAAGAAAGAATACAAAAAACAAAAGGAACGTGGGGAACACCCAGACAGAATGGAACGGCAACGTGCCAGACGTGCTTACGACAAGAAAAAAATAAACCGCAAAGGTAAAGATGTAAGTCACAATAAGATGTTATCAAAAGGGGGCAGTAATAAAGACGGCACTAGACTGGAAAGCCCTGCAAAGAACCGTGCAAGAAACGGTCAAAAGAAGAAGAAAAAATAAAACATACTGGAGAGTATTTTGAAGATTATTGACAACAAAGCTTTGTTGCTTAGAGTACGTGACCCTAATAAAGTTACAAACCTTATACCAAAAAGCAGAAGACTATCAGACAATAAAGTGCTAGTTAATTGGGGACTTTGTGAAGCATTGCGTCTCAAGAAGTTAAACATAAAAGCACCATCGCCCATCGAGGGTAGGTACAAGTGGACAGGCAAACACAAACCCTTTGACCACCAGAAGACGACAGCAGGGTTCTTAACCATGAACAAGAGAGCCTTTTGTTTTAACGAACAGGGCACAGGCAAGACGGCTAGTGCGATATGGGCGTCGGACTATTTACTACAACATAAACTAATAAAACGGGTGTTAGTTATATGCCCGCTATCAATCATGGATAGTGCATGGCGTGATGACTTGTTTACCTTTGCTACTCATAGAACAGTATCTGTGGCCTATGGCGCATCAGCAAAGCGTAAAAAGATTATTGAAGAAGGGTCTGAGTATGTGATCATTAACTACGATGGTGTTGCTATTGTATCTGATGAGATAAAGAAAGGTGGTTTTGACTTAGTGATTGTTGATGAAGCCACACACTACAAGAACGCGCAGACAACACGTTGGAAGACACTAAAAAAAGTTATTACCGATAACACATGGTTGTGGATGATGACAGGTACACCTGCCGCACAGTCACCTACCGATGCGTATGGCCTAGCTAAGATGGCTAACCCCAACTCTGTTCCAAGGTTCTTCGGGTCTTTTAAAGATCAAGTTATGCACAGGGTATCTCAGTTTACGTGGAGACCAAAACCTAATGCTAACGAAATTGTATTTCAAGCTTTGCAACCTGCGGTTAGGTTTACTAAAGAAGAGTGTTTAGACCTACCACCAATGGTATATGTTAAACGTGAGGTAGAACTTACACGACAACAAAAGAAATACTACAAACAACTTAAAGACAAAATGGTTATGGATATTACAGGGCTAGAAGTTACCGCTATGAATGCGGCGGTAAGCCTGAACAAACTCTTACAGATATCAGCAGGGGCTGTGTATACTGACGATGGATCTACATTAGAGTTTGATATTAAGCATAGATACAAAGTGCTTCGAGAAGTGATCGACGAATCAAGCCAGAAGATATTAGTGTTTGTACCTTTCAGGCATGTCATAGATATACTAACAGACAAGTTAAGGTCAGAAGGTATAACAACTGAGATCATACGTGGGGATGTATCTGCACCTCAACGCACACAAATATTTAGAACCTTCCAAACTACTCCAGACCCAAAGGTTTTAGTCATACAGCCACAAGCCGCCGCACATGGTGTCACGTTAACAGCCGCTAACACAGTGGTCTGGTGGGGGCCGACGAGTTCGCTAGAAACCTACGAACAAGCCAACGCTAGGGTACATAGGTCAGGACAGGTACATAAATCTACTGTAGTGCAACTCCAAGGATCTGCCGCAGAAAAACACGTTTACAGGTTATTAGATAAGAGAATCAACGTTCACACAAAGTTGATAGATCTTTACAACGAGGTACTTGACTAGCGTATCAATAGATACTATATATAAATTCTCGATAGGCAAAGGAGAGTATAATGAGCGATGATAGAGCTGAGAAGATGACCAGTGCATTTATAAAGATACGTGCAGAACGGTCAGCATTATCAGCAAAATTTAAGGCTGAGGATGATAAACTTGTGAGACAACAAGATATCCTCAAAAGAGCATTGCTTGACTACTGTGAGAACCACGGTTTGGAAAGCGTAAGAACTTCTGCGGGATTGTTTTTTAGATCGTCTAAGACAAAGTACTGGACAAGTGACTGGGAGGCTATGCACAAATTTATTATGGAGCATAACGTGCCAGAGTTTCTTGACAAACGTCTTAATACCACTAACATCAAACAATTCCTAGAAGAAAACCCAAACAAAGTTCCTGACGGTTTAAACATCGATAAGGAATATGTAATTTCTGTAAGGAAGAAATAATGAGTGAACCATTTGTACCAATCGAAGATGTAGCAAAACACTTTAGTGTATCTATATCTACTGTTCGAGCATGGGTAAGGCAGAACCACATACCTAAAGATACCTACATTAAAATAGGTAATACTTATAGGTTTAATGTTGGTGATGTATCCTCTGCCCTAACTAATAAAAAGAAAGAAAGTGAACCTGCTAATAAGTGGGAGCAACACTTCGAAGAACAAAGAGAACCCGTCGTTGATATTGATTTAGATGACGACATATAAAAACACTAAACCTCTTAAGGAGAGCGAAAATGACTGAGATGTATATTATTGAAAATGTAGAAGCCCTATGGCCTAAAATTGACACCACCTATGTGTTTAAGCCAAAACCAATAGGTAGAAGTATGCCCTGTGACCCTTCGGAAAAAGACGCAGAGTATTCTATACAGTTTCGTATGGACAGCGCGACAGCTAAGAAATTATTTATTGCGATGTCAGAAAGCTATCAGGCCAACAGGGAGAAAGACTGGGATGAGAAACTATCAAACCCTTTCGTTAAAGATGATGATGGTACTTATACCTACAAAGCTAATCTAAAAGGTAAGTATAGCTCAGGTCTATCAAAACCTCCTATGCAATTAGACTCACAGGGTAACAAGCTACCCGCTGATTTTCAGTTAACGACAGGTAGTACGGTCAATGTTGCCGTGCAGTTTAATCCATATAAAGGCTACGGGCAAAATTCTGTAAACTTAAGACTACGTGCTGTACAAGTTATTAAGCTCTCTGAACGAAGCGAGTACAACCCGTTTGGCAAAGTAGATGGTGGTTTTACCATAGAAGACGCCAACCCTTTTACTAAATCTGCTGAGAAGTCTAACGTAGTAAGCATTGCCGAACCTGTAGATGATTTTGATGAGGCAGTTGAAGAGCCAAAGAAAGTTGTTAAGAAATCAGCTCCACCACCACCCACGGCTGACAACGACTTGAGTTCCGTACTCGAAGCTTGGGACGACTAAGTCTCAATGGAACTCCGCCACGACTAGGTTTATACCGAAAAGGATATCTGCCGATGTCCAGTCGTGGTGTCTTTCGGCACTAGTGGGTGGATATTATGGAAACAAAAACATTTTTAAAGAGGGTACTAGGTGACGACGGCTTTTACTGCGTATGTGCTTTTAGCGATGAGCGTAGGATACAGAAGCTATACCCCTCAATAGATGCGGTTGTAGACGCGTCTGAAGACCTAGACGAACAAGGATTTGATATATACTTTGGTTTGTCCACATTCGAGACAGGCCAATCACGTAAAGCAGATAACGTAAAGAACATCAGGTCATTCTTTCTTGACCTAGACTGTGGGCCGAGTAAGGAATACCCTACTCAAAAGGACGCGCTGACAGATCTGATTCGGTTTTGTAAGACGCTATCTTTACCTAAACCTGTTATGGTGAGTTCTGGTAACGGAGTGCACGTGTACTGGCTGTTGTCAGAATCAGTGGTGGTTGACGATTGGCTACCTGTAGCAACGCGCCTAAAAAAGTTATGTGCAGATCATAAATTATTAGCTGACCCTGTAGTCACAGCCGATGTTGCTAGGATACTACGTGTACCAAACACACATAACTATAAGAACGGGGTCGCCAAGGACGTAAGTTTTATCGGCACACCAACCAATGATCTGGTAGACTTTGATCAGTTCTCCGAGTTGCTTGGTGGGGATAGTATACCCGTGCCTAAGACAATGACACCTAACTCTGTAGCTTCTTTATTTATGGATAACTCTGATACTGAGTTTAAGATTATACTATCTAAGACTGTAAAGGGTAATGGATGTGAGCAGATAAAGAATATAATACAGAACAGAGAATCTGTAAGCGAACCCATGTGGAGAGCAGGGCTATCTATAGCAAAGTTCTGTGCTGATAGCGATAAAGCCATAGAACTTATGTCTAAAGGACACGAAGGTTACGATGAGAAGTTAACAGAAGAGAAGGTATCTCTTATAAAAGGGCCGTACCTTTGTAATAGATTTGACGAATATAACCCTGATGTATGTACAAACTGTAAACATTGGGGCAAGATAAAATCTCCTATATCATTAGGTCGTGTAATAAAACAAGCGCCAAGCGCCCCAGATATACCAGATTACCCTGCGCCGTACTTTAGAGGTGCTAACGGCGGTATATATGTAAGCGTCAGAGGTGCTGACGGGGAGGAAGAGCATAGGCAGATATACCATAACGACCTGTATGTTGTCAGGAGACTTAGAGATGTAGAGCTTGGAGAGGCTATCGTTATGCGGTTACATCTCCCAAAGGATGGAGTTAGGGAGTTTACAGTACCACTTACAGCGGTAACATCCAAAGAAGAACTACGTAAACAGTTGTCTATGCAGGGCATAGCAATAGCGAGAATGGATGAATTGATGCAATATACAACAACATGGGTAAACGAACTGCAATCGCAGAGCGAAGCTGATGAAGCGCATAGGCAGTTTGGTTGGTCAGACGACGAATGCGAATCTTTTATACTTGGGAACCAAGAGATATTTAAAGATAGGGTAGACTTTAACCCGCCATCTTCTCAAACTGTAGGGTTATTCTCGTACTTTGAACCAAAAGGTTCTTTAGAGGGGTGGAAGGAAGCGATAAATTTTTATAACCAAGACAACCTCGTGCTACATCAATTTGTAGTAGGTACATCGTTTGGCTCTCCTCTTATGCAGTTTGTTCCGATACGCTGTGCAGGGTTGCACATACACAGTAAAGAGTCAGGTGTGGGTAAGACAACCGCAATGGAGGCAGGTGTATCTGTATGGGGTAGCCCTGAAGATTTGATTATCCACGAGAGAGATACGTTTAACACAAAGATGAACCGTGGCGAGGTTTACCATAACTTACCTTTGTATATGGACGAACTTACCAACGCAAATGGTAAAGAGTTATCAAATCTCGCCTACCAACTTACAGGCGGTCGTCAACGAGGGCGTATGTCTGCTAATAGCAATACTGAACGTGCCCGTGGAGACGCATGGAAACTACTCTCCGTAACGACAGGCAATACAAGTATTGTAGAACGAATTAGTATGATAAAGGCTATGCCAAAAGCGGAAGCACAACGAATATTAGAATGTAGGGTTAGCCGTGTACATTTTGATACTAAAGAAGAGACCGACGCTTTTAGCTCTGCCATACAGAACAACTACGGTCACGCGGGTAAAGTATACATTCAGTACATTATGAGTAACTTAGATGCAGTGAAGAAGCTTCTTGAAGAGGTGCAAGGTGTTGTAGACCGTAAGGCACATTTAACTGCTGAAAACCGTTATTGGTCTGTACTTGCAACTTCTACTATTGTTGGGTTGATAATGGCAAAACGGGCGGGGCTTATACAGTATGACACATCAAAGATTTTTTCTTGGATTATAGAGCGGCTAAAAGAAAACAAGCGGCAGGTTGCGGATATGAGTATATCTGTAGAAGAAACATTAAACGACTACATACACGAGCATTGGAGCAATGTGCTGTGGATTAAAAGTACCGATGACCTACGTAAACAAGATGGAGATGTCACATCGCTTGTTATACCAGAAGCACTCCCTAGAGTTAAGTTAGTCGCAAGGTATGAGACAGATTTAAAACGTGCTTACTTAATACCTAAACCTTTAAAAGCATGGTGTGGGAAACAGCAGATAAACTACAACTCTTTTGTAAATGACCTAATTACTAAACTTGGTGCTGTTAGATCTAAGACACGATTGAGTAAGGGTACGCATATGAACTTACCACCAACTGATGTAATTATAGTAGATTGTTCGGTAGAGAATGAAAATAAGACAGGGAATACTGAAGACGAATGATCTAAGCCCTGATGGTGTGCGGATTATAGTCAACTGGGATAACATGGTAACAAGTTCCTCTGTGTTTATCTTATGTGTAAACACCCAGGTAGCGATAGAGCAAGCAAAGAAAATAACAACTGCTAGGGGTTGGCAGACAGAAAATCAAGTTAGAGTAGAAGATGGTAGATTAGGGGTTCGCATATGGAGAACTGTGTGATATAAAGAGAAAGACAGGAAATAACTGTCACTCTCCGCCCTAACTAGGCCGCTCGTACCACAAATGCGGGCGGTCTTTTTTAAAACATCCACAAATCATCATACTCTAATAAACTTGCGCGGTATTCTTTTTCCATCATTTTAGGGAAAGAAACTCCTGCGATCATACTCTTAGATGTTTCTGCATGTCTTTTCATAGACCGCTTTAAAGTTTTAGTGTCGATAGGAAAAGTTGGATGCTTTTGATTAAACTTTAATATTTCTGCTTTTATATCTAACATCTCATCAACGTCGAATCTACGACTAGCCATGTAATATCTTTTGGTTAACTTAGAACGACTCTTAGTTATATTATCAAACTTATATTTTTCCGCCCCTACTATTTGCTGTGTTCTTGACAATTCTGCAGGTTGAAATCCAAGACCTTGTTTAAAATAATCACTCGAAGTAAATTTGTATACCATGTCTCCACGCGAAGTAAGTTTACCGCCATCATCATAATATCTACCCCCTGCAATTGGGTTGACTTTAATAATATTAGCGATGCCCGCAGGTAAAAAACTTTCAATCCCTTTACTAGTTTCACCTTCTCCTAAGTGTTGAATTCCTCGTATCCACCGTTTACCTGTACTAAGAGCAGGGCCACCTAAGTGAAACCCTATTAATTCTTCTGTAGAAGCATCGCGGTTAAACCTGTTTTCCTGTATAAGGAGTCTGTTAAGGCGAATACGTTCTGCAACATCCATACCTAAAGAAGCAACGAGTGGGCCTTTGTACCAACCTTCTCCTAATTGTTTACGTACTAATGTGTCTACAGTATCGTCATTTTCATCGTCAAAATAAAGAAACAGACCTGCTATCATTCGGTACAAACCGTACAAAGGCATACCTTGCACACCTGCAAGAATTAACGCTGCTCCCTGTACAGCCACAAGTTGCTTCATAGCTATTTTTCTTACTTCTTTATTTTGTTCTGGTGTTAAATTTGGGTCGTTTTTATCTAATAATTTTTTAGCAGATTTAAACATAGTGTAGTACATCTGTAGGCCGTAACTTTTATACATTAAGGCTACACGACCAAATCCTTGTTGCGCCCATCCTGGGGCAGTCTCTAGCACTGCACCACCATTTAATTGTTGAGTTTGAAACAAAGAAACTTCTGCTGCCTTTTCTTTTGCTTTTGCTAGTTCTGAGGCGGTCATGTTATCTTTTTTTAGTTTGTTAAGTTCTAGTTTGTAAGCTGTTACAAGAGTAACTTGCCTGTTAAATCTTTCTGCAGTGTTAAACCAGATAGCAGAAGCAGAAGATACTTTATCTAAAATTCTTCCAGCTACATTGCCTCCAACTTCTCTCCCAGACTCATCTAAACCCATAGCATCTTTTAGCTGAGAGTCTCCTAACTGATGTCGTTGTGTAGCTAATTTTACTAACGGTATAAGTTCTTCTAAATCTTTTACTCGCTCATCTACTTTTTTTATCTCATCTGCGTCTAACAAAGATCTTTGTTTAGGGGTTAGTTTTATACTTTCGGTAACTGTGTAGTTACCTTGTTCATCAATATCAAAATTACTATCTAAAGATTGAATCCCCGTTAATGAACCAATAAGACGAGAAGCTTTAGCGATCTCAGTGTTAGTAGGTACCATCCCGTACTCAGCGCTTAAGTAGGGGGAGATAAATAAAGGTAGTTGGGATAAGTTAACAATAGCAGAGGAAGGGTTAAACCCAATTGTATATATAAATGCTATCTGATTAAGTCGTTTAGCGTAGGGTTCTAGTTTTTTCCATTCACTACCTTGCCTAGCAAATTGAGACCTTCTTAAAAGCTCGTCTCGCACTCGATCAAATTCTGGAGCTAATTGTTCAAACGTGTAATCTCGTGCGTCCCCTACACCCCTTATACCTTTAAATGATGTTTGAGTTGCAGGTGCTTTTAAATCTTTATCCCTTAATTTAGTTTCAATGTCGCGAAGTTTACCGCTGTATTCAAGACGTACTACTGATCTAGCTAAATCAAAAGCTTTACTTCTAAACGCATATACAGAATCATCCATATACCCTGTTGTGTTTTTACGCCCTTGTAAGGATTTAGCAAAAGAAGTTTCAGGTAACGTGGCTATAAATAACGCCATAACTTCGTTTTGTACGTCGGTCTTTACACCACTTTTGGCTAATAAATCTAAAGTAGAAGCAACAAATGACTCAGGAGGAGGAGGTCTTCTAAGTTTATTAAATTCAAAATCGCCATCTTGTTCTTCAATAGAATTATCTAAAATATCACCTTGAGCTTCTAACTCTTCTCGTACTAGTTTTCTTTCTCTCCTAGAGTTAAAAGTTCTAACTACGTAACCCCCTGCTTTTATATTTTTAATCGCTGCTGTTTTTTCTTCGGGAGTTAAACTATCGTCGTTATTAATACTTTTGACTTTAGCATCAGATTTAATTGTATACGCTAACATAAACTTACCGCTACGTACCAATGGGAAATACACATCTAAAGTATTACTATCAAACATCTTTTCATAAACAGTTTTCTTTAACTTTGTAGCTGCCTTGGGGTCTTTTGTTAAAGCATCGTCTATTCTTTTATAAATTATTTCTTTGAGTTGAATGTAATAATCTTTGTATGTTTTACGCATTAAATCAAATGTAGCTCTACCTTCAGACCCTATAGCCTTCCAATCTTTTTGTTGGTTGTTCCAAACTTCTAGTAAATTATTACCGTCATTGTCAAAAACAGGATCACCTTTTTTAGTTTTATAAAAACTTTGAGGTTTAGAAGGATCTACTTGATAAATAGTAGCTCCATAGTTTTGATCGTAAATAACTCTGTTTAGAGCATCTGTTTTATCTTTACCTGCAGCTAACGTCCATCTCTGTACTTTAAGTAATATATCTTTAATTTTTTTATCTGCTATATTCATAGCACCACGTTGGTCTAAGATAGTTTTATTTACATCAAACCCAAGTTCTCCTAGACCAATACCTTTTGCAATTTCTCCTAACGCTTGAGATCCTGTAAGTTTTGTAAATATAACTTTTGATGATTTACTTGCGGTAGTTAAAAAATCTATTGAGCTGTTTACAAAGTCTCGCCGAAATTGTGGCGTAACTTTAGGTATTTTTTTCTGCATATTTCCTAATGATTTTAATATGTCTGGAGCAGATAATTCTAGTTCTCCTGCAAACCTATAACCTGGAGCAGGAGCTATAACTGCTTCTATCATTGCGTCAATGGAGGACAAAGAATCTAACGGTTTAGTTTGTAGCCCTAGTTTACCACGTATAAAGTTCATAATTATATTTTGGAATTTACGCCATGCGGGTAGCGTTTCGCCTTGTACATTAATTGATGCCAGTTCTGCTTGGAACTCTGGGTTACTCATAGCTTCAGCAACAAACTCATCTAAATTTTTAGAACCACGAGCAGAGCTAAGAGAATCTTTTACGTTGTTAAATAACGTGTTAAGTTGTTTTGTTGTAGGGTGACTAGCTTTAGCCAAGTTTGCCGATGTAACTGCGTGTACTAGTTCATGTAGCACCGTGTGCGTATTTAACCCAGTGTCCTTATTTAATTTTATAGTATTAGTTTGAGGATCAAATATACCTGATCTTTTTTTACCTAAGTTATCTACAACTAATACTTTTGTCGTACCTAAATTTTTAGCTAGCATGTTTGCTAAATTAGTAAGACGTTTACTAGAACTAGACGCTGCGATTGCGTTTAACGCTCCTTGTAAATCACCTTGCTTTAAAGATTCAATGGCACGTGTAGTTAAAGGCGTATCTACAGATACAACATCGTTATCAGGTAACGGTAACTCTCTTTCTATAAAATCCTGTGTTAGAGGTACACCGCTTTCATAATAGTTAATCTCGTTTTCTACCCACCTGTTCGTGTTTTCAGACAGGTTCTCTTCTACCCAATCACGTACATTTTGTGAAAAACGACCCCCAGTTTTAGTTCTATATTTTACTTCGCCTTTACTTAAATTTTCTTCTTTAGTCGTTTTAAATTCTGGTTCACTTACTCCAATTTCTTGAGACATGTTATTTATAGAACTCATAGGGTCTGGGTTTTTGAGCAAATAATTTTTAACATCTTTTTCGATTGTTGTAAGGTTAACATCAGAAACACTTACTAATCTGCGAATACTTCTTTTGTCTTCTAAACTAAGAGGACTTTGACTACCAAACATAGCTCTGTTTGTTTTACTAACAGCACCTTTAAATTCTCCAAGTTCTTTATTTTTTTCGTAGTAATCAGTTAATTCTTTATCTTTGTTTATAGTCTCTTGATGCTTACTTCTAATGTTTAAATCAAGCGTATCGTCTGCTGGAGTTAACGCTCTACGTTGTGGTTGCACAGAAGAGGTTTGTTCCTGCCCTTTGATAAACTTTAAATTGTTAAGAAGTTTATTTTTTTGTTTATTTAAACCGCGCCGTCTTGTTGCAAGCTCTGTTAAAACTTCAGTGTCTTTTTTACTAATTAGCGTTTTGTTTTTAATTTTATCTATTTGTGCTTTAGTTGTTTTTAATTCCGCATTAATAGGGCTTACAGCTTTCTTGTACGTAGCTTGCTCTTTTGCTATATCTACAGGATCAGATTCTTTTCCTTTTGCTTCAAAGGCTAACGGTATTTTTGGAGTTGGGCCTCTAGCACCGTCTTCGGGTGCAACTGCTGATCCTACCCCAGTTAGAACAGGTTTTACTTTTCTTAGTGTAGCGGCTCCATCGCTTTTTGTATCATCAACAAATCCAGTGCCAACCTTAACGCCGTCCACTCCTGCTTTTTTAAGTGTTGGAGCTCCCTTGGTATCCTTAAGTTCTGATTGTATTTCCTGTTGTTTAACATCTCGAACGCGAGCTCTACTTCCTGCTGTGATAGGTCTTGTAAGATCTCCATCTTCTTTTGCTCCCTTTATTTCATTTAAGATAAAAGGTGGTATGTCACTTTTATTTTTGCTGTAAATTGCTTCAAACACATCAACGTTATCAATTTCTTTTTTAAGTTTTGCTATGGCAGCTTGTCGTTGTTTAGCATCTTTAATTTGCACAGCGTTTTCTAAAGCTGTCTCATATTGAGCGAGAATTTTTGGGCTAGGGGTATCAAAACTAGCTCCTGTTGTAGCTTTTTTATCGTTTACTTCGTCTGTAATATTTCTTTCTGTTTTTGCTTCGCCTTCTGCATCAACATACACTATTGGTTTTTCTAATTGTAACGGTGGTTTTTCTGAAAATTTAAGATCAGCCTCTTCTTTTACAACAATGGGTTCTAAATTAAATTTAGCCTCGGCACCTAATTCTTTTGTTTCTTCTAATACCTTGCTTACAGACTCAAGAGGTATGTTAGCATTACGTAAGTCTTGCATAGTTTTAGAAGATACTGCTCCAGTTCTAAGTATTTCTTGCCTTGCACGTTCCGCCGTTTCCATAGCTTTAGTACGTTCAGTAGATAGTTCCTCGCTTGTTTGTGCTTTACCTTTTGAGTCAACACGTACAACAGCAGGAGTACCTGGCCCTGTTATTTGTTGAGGTGGTGCAGGTAATCCCAACGGTGTGTCTGGCCCTGATATAGCCAATATCTCATCTGTTGGATCTGTTTGGGTTGTAGATCTTCTACGTTTTCCAGGAATAAATAGTTCCATAAAACTTGCTACAAACCCACCAACGCCTCCTCCATACCCAGCAGCTTCTCCAGCGCCTTCTAATAGTTCTTGCTCTGGGTTATATATACCCTTCTCAATAAAATTTTGAGCTAAATTAGCAGCAAACTCTTGTAACCCTTCGACCCCTGCTGCCTCTAAAACACGTTTACCTCTATCTAATATAGTAGACCTAGCGCCAGGGGACAGTTTGCTAAATATTCTTGCTATTGGCATTGCTTCTGTTAACCCTACTGCAGCGCCCCCCAATGCCGCTAGGTTACGTTCTTCCTGCGTTGCACCTGCTTCCCTAGCACGTTCGCTCGCTTCGCCAGCACCAGCCGCTCCTGTAAGTAAGCCAGCACCATAAGGGCCACCAAGAAGATAAGCTGGTATTATTCCTGCAAAAGATCCAAGAGCGTCACTAAATTTTCTAGGTACGCTATCCTGCATGTTTAAATCTGCTTCAGTTACATTTCTTTCTATAAAATCACCTGTAGCTAATATACCCTCTCTTACGGGAGCTTCGTAACTTTCAGGTAATACCGTGGCTACACCCAAGGCGGCTTGTTCGTATAGATTAGCTGCGCCTCCAAGAAGACCTTTAGGAACTTCACCTGCGTAGTCTAAGAGAGTTTTAGGTTGTAATGCACCTTGCTGTAATCCAAATTGGTACAGCTCTTCTGTTCTAGCTTCTTCGTCAAAAGATTTAGGTTGACTTTGTTCATTAAGCGCTAATTTTTGTATTGCTCGCGCTAAATCAGCAGCAGCCTCTGTATCTCCAGCTCTGTCAGCGTTTTCTAAAGCCTGTCCAAGTTGAGATATATTCACCACTGTTAACCTTTTATGTATTTATTATACGCAGCTGCTTGAGATTTACTTAACCCCATGTTACCAATGTCTACTCCACCTGCTACACCCATTTGACTCTGCAACTCGTTTAATATTTGAGTTAACGCTCTGTTAGTAGCTATAAGATCTTCGCCTCGTTTAGATAACTCTGCAGCAATTTGCGCTTCTAACCCAGCTATCTCTTCTGATAACCTTTTTGCTTCGCTTTTATTTTCTGATTGTGCAAGTGCTTGTTTTAAACTAGCTAACCTTGGATAACTTTCTTGAATACTTATTTGTAAATCCATTAGCTGTTGTGATATTTTTTCTTTTTCGCTTACCATTTTTCCATAAAACCCAGCCCGATTTTGGTCTTGCCGTAGTTTACTTAATATCTCAACTTCTTTTGCTTTAATAATATTTTTTTGTTCCGCTATTTGGTTTTGAACATTAGCCTGTTTAGCAGCCGCGTCTCTTTCTGCTGTTTTTTGATTAAACCCTACGAAAGCATTAGCTGCGTCCCCAGGTCTTGCAGAATTTGCCAAAGTATATAGCATTCTATCACGTTTATCTCGTTCTATTTGCCCTGCGTCAGACGCTAAATCTTGTATACCACCAGTCGGTACCGCAGGTTCTTCAGCTATAACAGGTTGTTGAGGTGTAAAGTTTGGCCCTTGGGGGTTTAATTTATCCGCCGCTGCCGCCGCCGCTTCAGGAGACATCTGTTCTTCACTGCTAAATATGTTAGGTAATCCTCCCGCAAGTACCGCAGTTCCCGCTAGAGCAGGGTCAGCTACGCCTTTAGTGGTAGTAAGTGCATTAGGAGTACGTACAGTAGGTAGGTTAACTTTACGAGGGGGTTTTGGTTGAGTAAGGAACTTTTTCCCTAACCTTTTTCCTAAACCCGCGATGCCTCTTCCTACATATGGTAAAGCGTATTGTGCACCTTTAACTAATGCCCCAGCAACATATTTTTGTGGTTCTCCTACAATACCACCTTGAGCCATCATCGCCATGTTAGGTCTGCGGTTAGTTGATATACCTGCAGTTTGCATCCCTGCGCCTTGCGGTAGTCCTTGAGGAGGTCTACCTCTTCTCATATTTTTACCAGAAGCCATGCGTTGCATATTTTTTTGTTTGTCAGCATTTTTCTTAGTTAAAACTCCAGACACACCTTTAGCTACTTCGTCTAAAGATCTTTGTGATAGTTCATCTTCGTTTTTTGCTACAACAGTATTAGCATCTGCTTCTTGAGACATAGTTAATTGACGCTCTGCCATTTGTTTATCTCTTAACAACTTTTGTGCAGCAAGAGCTTTTAACAAGTCTCCGCCTACCTGTCCTTGTGGTCTACGAGGGTCTGGGGCGCCTGCTTGAGGCATACTTTGAGGCATTGCTTGAGTTATTCCGCCACTTTGAGCGTCCATTGGGTTAATAGCCATTATGTTGTGTCTCCAAATAAACTGTTATACCAAGTCATCCAATCACTAGAAGTTACAGCAGCGGTATTTAATGCAGATGGCTCGGTGTAGCTGTATTCTTGAGCCGAAACAGGTAAATCTTGTAGTAAAGATTGCATATATTGCACTTGTTTATAAGGAAAATCACGCTCTTCTTCAAATTGTTTTTTGTCTGCTGCTATACCTTCAGATTCAATTTTTCTTTCTTCCGCTCCTAAATTGTACAACTTCTGTATAGCACCTAGCCCATAAGCATTATTCTCTGCTCTAGCAGCCATTTCTCGATCTTGCTCGGTGTTAAACTGCCCCATAGCTGTGTCAAAAGCTGTATTGTACCCTGTACCTACAATATTTGCTAAGTTAGATTGTAAATTTCTTTGGTTTTCAGAATCAAGTATAGCTTGTCGACCGCCGCCAAACGACCCAGCTTGAGTCATTCGTGTAGCATTTTTCAATCTTTCTATTTCTGACTGCCTTCTTGCTTCTTCAATTTGTGGGTTTAGAGACGCCATAAGGTAAGGATTCATGTAATTAGCAGCGTTTTGAGCTGTAAATGTTTGTGGTGTAAACGCTCCCATGTTTTCAGTCGGTATATCTAACCCACCAATACCTTCAAACGCACTTGTCTGTAAATCAGAGGCTCCCGCTGTTAATGGGCCTCCATACGATTGGTACGGTTCACTTCCAAGAGCCGCACCTTTACCAAGCATATCGGTAACATAGTCACCTGCCCAATTAGATAGAGAAGACTCTGACCCTAGATAATCGTCGTTACTACCAGTGTTAGTCACCATTGTTTATCTCCTTACGCTACTTTTGGTAACATCTTGTTAGGATCTATTTGTTTACCCTGTTTACCGTTACCTGTACGTGATTTTCGTACTTTTGTTAAAAACCCATCTAAAACTTTTGCCCCTGCATCTGAATTACCGTTACCAAGGTGACTAACTACGTCAGCAGGTATGACATATTCTCCATCACTCAAAGCCGCAGGTTGTACTTGGTCTATTTCAGCAGGCACTTTATCGGCCATACCGTCAGTAGCTCCAGCTAAATATCGGCCTTCTCTTAATTTAGCTATGCCACCCGCTGCGTACGAACCTCGTCCCATTCCTGTATTTTGGCTGTACGGTTCTACGTAACTATCAGATACATCAACGTATTTAGATGCAACATCCTTTAACGTGTCTCCAGTAAAATCTGGTACAGCAGGTAGTAAATTAACAACGCCTGACGCAGCACCTGAAGTGTCTACTTGAGAAGTTGGACCAGTATCTGTAACGGTTTCTATAGTTGGTATAGTTTGACGCGCTAAGTTAGCTTTATTAAGAGCTTCTAACCCTAGTGCTTGTTGGTCTCCCGATAAACGAGCGTTAGTTACTGCTGGGTTTGCAGAGGCTATACCTGTTTCAGCGTCTATAATTTCATTTGGTGTAAACTGTATGTCAGAAAAATAACGTTGCCCTCCACTACCTGCTCTACGGGTGGGGTCGTATGTATTTGCAACGCGAGATCTAGTAGCGGTGTAATCAGGTATTCTTCCTTGGTATCCTACAGGAGGTCTACTTTCGCCAGTTAAACCTAACAAAGAAGCACCTGCACCTGCTACACCTATAAACTTAGTAGGGTCAAAGGTTTTAATTATATTACCATCTGCATCACGTACATATTGACCTCCCTCTGTTTTTGGAGAATAGAAAAATTCATTTAACGCTCCACTACTTTCAGAATCGTCACCTGATGCCCAACCTAAAAAGTCATCCCATATACCCATTAGCTATCTCCGTTTCCTTGTATCAAACCGCCTGCAAAAGCTGCTTTTCCAAAAAGTCTATATAACTCTCGTGTTACACTATCTTCATCTTCTTCTGCATATGGACTAGTTATACTCTTTTTTTCTTTTTCGTCTACCGTTTTGTCACCAAATAAGTTTATTACGTTATCAGCTTCTTCTTTATTTTGACTACTTTCTAACAGTTGTAGTAACGTGTCCTCAGAAACAGTATCTTCAACTGCGGTATCTTCTACAGCTTGTATATCTTGTATGTCCTGTTTTTCATAAGGGCGCCCGTACAACTCTGACGCAGTATCAAATCTTTGTTGTTGTTCAGGAGTAGCAAAAATACTGTCGCCGCCTATGTCATACAAATACTGTAAACTTAATAGATCTGGACTTTCAGAAGTAATCGTCCTTGTTGCTATACCTTGTTCTTCTTGTTGTTTTCGTCGTTGTGCCTCATCTTCAATTGTAGGTTCAATATTTATATCAGTGTTAATATCAGTATTTATATCAGTATCTGTAGCTGTATCAGCGTCTATCTCCGCTTCTATAATTGCGGTAATCTCTGCAACTACATCTATATCTGCATCGGTTATAGTATCAGGATCTCCACCAATAATATTTGCAACATCATCAACAGTAACTGTACCTGTTGTTTCTGTAGGTGTACCACCTGTAGTGTCAGTATAAGGTGTTGTTACGGTATCTGTACCACCAAAATCTGGTATACGAGGATCTACTTCACCTTCACCAAACTTATCAATTTCACTATCTGTACCTGCGGTATCATCTAAGTTACCAGAAACGCCTTCGTCAAAATAACGTTTGTAAGTTTCTGTTTCAGGATCAAAATAAAACTCTCTTGAGCCTTCAAGATTTTCTACTACGGTATCTTCTACTATACCTGTGGGTGTATCCGCTATTTCACTCTCAAGGTTTTCTATAACATCTTCTACTGCGGTATCTTCTACTATACCTGCGGGTATTTCTCCCGTTGCCTCTAAATCAGCGAACGCATCATCTACTGCGGTATCTTCTTCTGTTATACCTGCGGGTATTTCTCCCGTTGCCTCTAAATCAGCGAACGCATCATCTACT
>UEXM01001666.1_pt1 | contig 17792 bp, 24 predicted proteins | sample 1796661 | NCBI WGS metagenome assembly UEXM01 (sample SAMEA4772469, study PRJEB27181) | metagenome | reverse complement strand
TTCGTCTTTGCTCATTGTTGATTCACCGTGTAAGCACAGCCGTTTGGATTAGTGCATACGCCACTCATTGTATAAGATTGTCCTGTGTTTCCTTGTTGTGTTAGGTTGATACTATAAGCAGGACCATGTGGTGAAGATAAGTTCATAGTAGCAGTATGACTTCCATTGCCAGTTTGCACTGCTGATATACTATTTGCGTCTCCGCTTATGTCAATGTCTATATCTTTGTTACCACTACCAACTTGTGTGCCAAACACACTGTTATAGTCTCCAGTTATGTCCACGTCTATATTGTGTGCATGGTTAGCATTTTGATTACGCTGACTCATCATTAAACCGTTGTTACTTCCTGTAATGTCAATGTCCATTGTAAGTCCGCCTGGTTCATTATTGTCTGTATTAAGTGTACCTGAACTGTTTAGGAATACTCTACCATGTACTACTGCAACTGAATTTGTACTTCCTGTGACAAGTACGTCCATGTCATTTGTAACACAACTACTACCTTGCGTACAATATTGTTCTGCTGTAATAGTATTATTGCTTCCAGTTAATACTTCTGCATGCAGTTCGTTATTGTCGCCAGTCTGTGTACCTGTAATATCGTTATTGATGTGTGAATAACTGCCCCCTGATTCCAAGTGTGCAGTATTGTCACTACCTGTTTGTGTCAAACTCATAGTGCAATCTTGACCGTGACAATCTATTACTGCTTGATTGTTATCACCTGTTTGTACTGATGTAACATTACTTTCTCCTACGTCAGCATTGTATAATCCTAGTTCGTTACCATCACCGCGTTGTGTGTATGAAAGTGTGGACGGATCATAAGTTCCTATAAATGCTTGACCTCCTATATTATTTAGAGACCCTATTTTATTATTCTCACCATCCTGCACAATGTCCATGTCAACGTCATCGCCAATTTGGTATATGTGAATATCATTAGCAATAGCAATGCTACTGCTGAATATCAATGCTATTGCCGCCGCTACTGCCAAGTTTGTAGTCATATAACTCAAAGTCTCCCTGCTTTATATTTAGTGAGTAACCATGCGCTTGACTTAGATACAAGTCTATAAGATTACCATAAGCGAAATCCTCACGCACCCAATGCCACCATGGATCTTCATCATCAAGTTTTATTCCTGTTGTTGCATCAAAACCTGTGCCATCTGTTTTTTTAGTACTAAGCAATGTTCTGTTCTGTCTAGTAAGTTCATCCTCAAACAATCTCATCAAACTTAGATTCAGTTCGTCTAGTAAATCTGTAAGTAACGAACGTAGCATATAGTCACTCTCATCTAAGTCAGTAACCCAGATGTCTTTTATGGTATCTTGAAGTGCGTCTGCGTCTAATCCATCATATTCTAAAAAGTCAATACCCAAAAAGTCTGCTAAACGTCTTTTGCGCATCATCTCTTCATACTCTTCATCTACATAAGGATTACGTTTGCGCAGTATAAGCAGTTGGTTAATACGTTCTTCAGGCAATCCAATGACATAGGGTTTGCCAGGTGGACGCATGTTGTGTGTAGTTTGTGTTGCTTGAAACGCTTGGTTAAGTATAACAAATCCTGCATCTGTTTCAACTTCAATCTCGCCTGTATAGCATTGCATATCTTCATCACAACTTGGAAGCAGTGTAATCATACTGCCTCCTAGTTCATCTACAACCATAATAAAGTCAGTACCCCGCACAGCAATAGTTGCACTGGGTGTTGAAATTTTAACATTTTGCTGATACTTTTTTGCTATTTGTCCACTAGCATAGCGCACTGTACCCAGGGTTGCTTTGATACTTAGACTACCAACATCATTTGACGGATCATATACAAACTCGTCAATAAACAGTCTACTATGTTCTGTAATGTCAACTCGTGTGTCATCTAGGAAATCAATTTGAATCTTGCCGTTAGCAGTAACAGCAGTATCTTCCATTTTAATGCCTACACCATCTACTGCAGCAATACTGTCATTGCCACGTTCAATTGCACCACTACCTTTTACTTTTCCTATTTCACCTACTGCACCGTAAGCAAGATTAGGTATTAGTAGAAGTACAAACAACCAACGCATATTAATCAGTCTGCGTTATATCTATGTCAGCGTTATCGCCAACAGTTGTAAGATTTACCATGTTATCATATACGCCGCTTTGATCAACTAATACATCGTTGCCTTTGCCTTTGACGTCTAATATCATTGTGTGTCCAGCACTGTCGCCATCGCCTGCTACATCTAAATTAAATGTATTTGCTGTTCCTACAACACTGTTATTTTTATCAACTGTAACGTTTACAATTGCACTTTTACCATCAAGGTCTAGGTCCATCACTGTAGCATCGTCTGTTACACTAAAGGTTACAGTTGCACTGTCTGCATCTGCACTTTCACCTATGTCAATTGTATATGCTTGGTTATCACCTACTGCAGTTATGTTAAGAGTAACAGTCTCACAGTTGCCTGCGGCTGCACTGTCACACATAAGCGCAACTGAGTTACTGTCACCTGTAAATGCCCAAGTACCAGTATAGTTGTTGCCTTGTATTTGCGCTGCAATCGTGTTTGTATCACCAGTTTGTGTAATGCTAAAGGTCATGGTATCTGCTGCAGTACCTGTTGCACCCAGTATAACTGCTTGTGTGCTTGTACCTATGACGTTATTTTGCCCATCTTGAACAATGTCCAAGTCTAATGTATCACCAACTTGACTAATGTAAATGTCGTTTGCTTGTACCGATCCTATAAATCCTAGTAGTATAATACTAGCATATAAAAGTCTTTTAATCATTCCGTCTGACGGAAAAGGTTACTTTACTAAATTAAAGTTCTTGCCTTTGTTTACATAGTCCAGCCATTTTGTCCAGGCTTCCCATCTATACATTTCAGCAATATTCTTAAAACAAAGATTGTTCTTATTACATGTATTATATTCTTTAGTTGAGCTATCTACATGTAAATGTTTTTCAATTCCAACTTTCATAAACTTGCGCAGTTCTTCTGTATCTCTTGCACACACATCTGTAATCTTTTTAATTTCAGTATTACATATGCGTTCTACTAGTGTCGGTTTTGATTTTAGTGTTGGCAAAACTGGTAAAGGTATTACGTCTTTACCTGTGTTGAGTCTTTTTATTGTAACCCTGGGTTTTGGTTTTTCCGCTGGTACAACCTTTATCTTTGGTTTTACTTTTGGTTTAGGCTTTGCTACAGGTTCCTCTATAACCTTGAGCTCTGCTTTTTCTACCTCAACTACTTTAGGCTTTTTTACAACAACTTTATCAACTGGTTCTGTTACAACTAAGTCCTCTCTCTTTGTTCCAACTTTAGACTTAAATTTCCAAAGTCCTTTTCTCTCTCCTTCATTTATAAGTTCTACAACCCCAGCCTCTATTGCTGCTCTAACGGCGTAGTTTACAGGTTCATTGACAGAATAGCCATTTTCTGCTTCTACTAACTTAGTACCCAAGTCGAAGAACTTAAACATATCAAGTCCGCTTCTTGAGCTGGCTATTGTTTTTTCTGTAGCAACACTTAGTAATACTTTACCAGTGCTAACACTTACAATTCTCATTACAATAGTCACAGTATCAACTCTATATTCAGTTTGTGCACCAACACCTAAGTATCTTGCGCCTAATCCTCCTACAGCGATGTTACTATCATACCCGATTATTCCTCCCTCAAGAATTAATCCAGCAAACTTCATAGGTTTAAGTGGTGTAGGACCTTCGGGTAACTTTTTTTCATAAACTTCACGAGTATTACGAATAAGTTGACGCTCTTTAACAAGATTGTCTAATCCAATACGTTCCAATACCTCAAACCAACTTCCATTACCTACATCACTAAGGGCTTTAATTACCCAAACTTCTGATCCCTGTGTAACTGCACTGCTTAAATTTGCAATACTGTCTGCGGGTTTACGCTGTCCAGTTTTGTCTGTAAAACTATACACCGCAATGGTAATTTTCTTGCCATCTATTTCTGGAACATCTTCTAATGCTCTAGCAAGTGGTGCTTCCTGAATTCTAGGCTCTGGCGCTTGATCATAAATCTCTAAAGATTTTTGCGCAGTGGATCCACCGCTACAGCCTGTTAAAATCAGTGCGGTTATTATGACTAGTAATGCTTTCATTAAAAGAAGAATTCCCCTGCACCTGGAATAGAAATTGTTGTTGTACCATCATCTCCAACAATAGTAAGTGTAATCTCTCCTGTTGTACTGTCCTTTACCCAGGTTATAGTGCTACCTTCAATATCTGCTGTTCCAGAGTTAGCACATCCTGAGCTACAGGTCGCAAACATTGCATCAACCATCTGTTTACTCAACGTCGCGTATATACGAGATTCAACGTTTTTGACGAATTTGTTAAGAGTTGTATTCTCTAACTCTCTTGCTATTCTTGCTGCTTCTGCCCGCTTTTCATCCGCAATTTCTTCTTTGCGGTTATGTTGCAGTTGCTCTGCGCTTAATACATGATTACTATATCCGTTTCCATAATGGAAAGCAGGACTTTTGTAACTCCATGTAAGTTCACTAGCACTTGCTCCAATCACGGGTAGCGTTATTAGCAAAAATAATAACACGCTCCTCATTGTCTTCTCTCCTATTATTTAGTACAAAGTGTAAATATTTTTACACCTACTTTATTCTACAACCAATATACTCACGGTTATAAGTACTTATATGATTTCTGAACAAAATGAACAACAAGCATTATGGGATGCACTGAGCTACTTTGACAATCCAGAACAAATTGCTCTACCCAATGAACTAGAAGCATTGGAACGTTCGCGTATCAGAGAAGCACTTATAAGTCACAATGATAACCGCAGTAAAGCAGCATCAGAACTAGGCATAGGCAGAACACTGCTTATACACAAAATTAAAAAATATAATCTATAAAAAGAAAAACCAGCAAGTTTTGCTGGTGAATCTCATAACTAATCTTTTGACTTATACTTACCTGATTCTGCATCTCACTAACGGTGAAATCCTTCGAACCTTGTTGCAGCAGTCTTATGCCCTTTACTGAATCAGTTAGTACTTAATTTCTTGAGTATTGTATTAATTCGTTTGGTAACATAGTAGTATATTTATACTAGCACTTTACACTTGCCTTGATAAAAATGAAAGCCATCTTGTACTCTAGTTGTAAAACCGCCCTGGAGTTGTAGTGCTTTGCCTGGCTCTAAAAATTCATCTAATAGATTAATTAGAGGATTTATGCCTTCAATATAAAAGCATAGTGCCCTATCCTGTTGTTTAAACCAGTAGCAATACTGTCTATTTCTACCATGCCGACTTTTAGTCTTGGTTAGATATTTTACTGTAATAGCATCAGCCCAAAAACTATTTTTTTCAGGCTTGTTGCCTTTACACTCTTTGTGTAATATATCTCGGGTAGTATCTTCTTGGTAAAAATCTGGCAATCTAGCAAGCATGCCTATTTCGTTTCTAGATACAGTGTAGATATTTTCACGTTCTAAACATGTTTGTAGATCACCACGAAAACCTGTGCTACTAAACTTGTTACTCATAGCACCAAAGAACAGTCGTTTCTGATAGTATTCTCGTATTTGTTTTGCTTGGGCATTGTAGCCTTCTAATTCTAAGGTAACAGGCAAATGTTTGTCTTTGTCAATATCCAACATCATTACACTTCCATCGCCTTCATTGCGTACTAGCGCAACTGCAATAGGATCATTTATAAATTTAACTGGATTTTCTTCAAGGTCGTCAAATAGTGATAATAATGTCATCGTGTAGCCACCATTGTTAGAGATAAACCACAAACTCGTAGTTTCAATTTACCAGTCTGCTCGAATACAACTATTTTAGCACGTTGTCCGCTTGTAGTTTCATATTCACAGATGTAGTCATCTGGTATTGCAACACCACCTTTTGCAAGTGTAGTGTGTACACAGGTCTGTAACTGCTTTTTGTATACATCATCAACCCAACTACGGGCAAGAGCTCTGCCCAATATGTCAGGCAGTTGTGCTTTTACTTCAGCCCTTGTGCTAAGATCAATGTCTTCGTCAACAAGTTTAAATTGATACACATATTCCGTAATTTCATTTTTCTTATAGGGTACTAGTGCTTTGCTCATTCATACACTCTATTATGTGTGTCCTGGCAGCGAATAAATGTTGCACATTTAGGCAAGTGTTTTAGTTTTGCAGCACCAACATAAGTGCAACTACTGCGAATACCACCAAGTAAATCTTGAGTAGTTGATTCAATTGCACCCCGGTAAGGCACAAGTATCTCTCTTCCTTCACTGCTACGATACTCCTTTAATCCACCAAAGTGTTTGGTGTTTGCTGCTTCACTGCTCATTCCGTAAAACTGTACAAACTGCTTACGTTCAACCCAATCTTTCCAGTTTGTGTGATCACCAACATCTTCACGGACGACTTCACCTGTTTGATAATATTTTGTAATTACTTCACCACCTCCTTCATCATGCCCAGCAAGCATCCCACCTAGCATTACAAAATCTGCTCCGCCTGCAAATGCTTTTGCTACATCACCAGGACAAGTACAGCCGCCATCAGCAATAACATGTCCATCCAATCCGTGTGCAGCATCTGCGCATTCCATAACTGCCGATAGTTGCGGATAACCCACTCCAGTCTTAATACGAGTAGTACACACACTACCTGGGCCAATACCAACTTTAACAATGTCTGCTCCTCTGAGTAGCAACTCCTGTGTTTGATCTGCAGTAACCACATTGCCTGCAATAATAACAATCTCAGGAAACTCTTGACGCACTGTTGCTACATAATTTAAAAAGCGTTCGCTGTACCCGTTTGCTACATCAATACACAGATATTTAATCATCGGAGCACCACTGTATACTGCACGAAACTTACTAGCATCTTCTTCCATGATACCCATGCTGTATGCTGTGTACTCTGCACGTTCTGGATTATCAACAAAGAAACCTACAAGTTCTTTTATAGTATAGGTTTTTACTAAACAGGTAAACATACCTAATCTGCCCAGTGTATCAGCCATATCCATAGTGCCTACGCCGTCCATGTTTGCTGCCATGATTGGTATACGTTGAAAGTTTTGTTTGCTGTTTCTAAATGTGTGTGTACGTTCTAACCGTACCTCTTTGCGTGAGCCTAGTGTGCTACGCTTTGGACGTAGTAATACGTTACTGTAGTCCAGTTTAAGATCATTCTCGATATTCATAGTTACCTCGTAATTGATATGTACTATATTATACTAGATCTGTAAGATAGTCAATATGTTAATTTGATTCTAGTTTAACTTCTAGTGGATAGCCTTGATTTCTTGCGCTTAGTAATACTTCAACGCCTTTTTGCTCTGCAACTTCAAAAGGTAACACTGCAACTACGCTTGCTCCCTCTTCGTTAATCTCCAGAGCTTTATGTTCTGCATCTTCTTCGTCATATTGAAATACATTAGTTAAACTTTCAATAACAAATTCATATGTTGTTACATCATCATTAAGATAAATGATCTTAAAGTCTTTAGGGGGTTCAATATTTAGAACTGGTCTTATGTTTTCTTTTAGTTCAGTATCGTTCATTGTATCTCCTGATTGTGTGAGGAGCGTTGCCGCCCCTCACTCTATAGTTATATTTACTCCGCAATTTGCTCAATAGCAATCTTGCGAGGCTGTTTTTCTTCAGGAATAATACGCTCCAACGCAATGTAGAGCATCCCATTCTCTAGTTTAGCACCATTAACAACTACATCTTCTGCAAGTGTAAAACTACGCTTAAATTTGCGCTGTGCAATACCACGATGTACAAAGCGACTTGTGTCACCTTCTTCAACTTGTGGTTCATGTGAGATTGTCATAATACCATCCGCTGTCTCAATGTCTAGGTCAGCAAGTTTTACACCTGCAAGTGCAATTTCAATTTGAAAATTGTTGCCGTCTTTAACAATGTTGTATGGAGGATATCCTGTGCTGTTTTGGTTGTTTTCAATATAGCGTTGCATGTTATGAAACACTGTATCAAAGCCCACAGCATATGGTGTTAGTTTATTGATGTCGAGTGAGGTTAATCTTGTCATTTTCGTTTCTCCTTATAATAAGCAAGATATGTTATGAGACCCATAAAGGCATCTCGGTAATATAGTGGTTAACCGTTGACCACCGCGTGTGTATTAAGTCACAACACTATTGGCCCATATAAATTATATTGACTATATATTTGGCCCTGTATCCACCGTGTAACTCCACGATGTTAAAAATATTTATCTTCTAGCGATCTTCTATTTCACGCTTTTTCTTTAACCAACGAGCTCTGCCTGCTGCTTTTGCTTTTGCACGTTTGGTACTAGGCTTTTCAAAATGCTTACGATCACGGATCTCTTGCATTACGCCTTCATCCTGCAATAGTCGCTTTAGTTTGCGCCATGCACGGGTTACATCGTTATTGCGGACTTCAACTCTGAGTCCACGTTTTTCTCTTGGTTCTCTGTATGCCATTTATTAATCCATGTTATCAGCACCTCTAGGGGATCTGCTGCCTCATTTAAATTGAATCTCATATATGATTCTTTATTATTATAGTAGTATACGTTGGGTTTGTCAATAAAGAAACCTGTATAAAAACTATTATGTACACAGTTAATTATCACAAGTTCACTCTGATAGTATGTAGTTGTGATCCATTCCAGTGTAGTCTCGTCAGATGTTGTATAAACAGTAACAGGCACAGCCATTCTACGGATGTTATCCATCAAAGTATCTATGTAGTCATCACATCCTATAAGAAGCACACTAGGCTGATTAGCAAAGTAGAAATCAGGTGCTGTTACTACGACGACGTTGGATTGCATTTTCAACTTCCTCTTGTTCTTGAACTGTCAGATCATCTGGATCTGTGTAACCTTTTACTACTTGATCTGTTAAATGTGCTACATAGTCGTCATTTAAATATGTATCTGTTATTTGTTTATCTAACTGCATCCAGTTAGTGCCTGTCCATCGAAAAAGTTTATTAGGTAGTGTGTCTACTCTTACAAACAGATCACCCTTTTCAGGATGTTTGGGAAATGCTATTCCAAAGTCTGCTTGTGCCGCTTTTTCAAGGTCTAGATCCGCTACAACGGCTAAGTTCTGGGCAGGGATCCTTAGTCCTTTTTTGGCTCTTCCGGTGTAATAAATTTAAGAGTTGTTTCATCTGGCTGTGCCTGTGCTTCAAGTCCTTCAGCAAACTCATCTTTTTCAACTAGTTGATATTTTTCTGCCATCTTAATAACAACTGCATCACGGCGTTCTATTTCTGCTTCTTGATCTGCAATCTTTGCAAGCAGTTCTTCAATGCGTGTTTGGAACGCACTAGCGCCTTGACTAATTTCGTCTAACTGCTTTTTATATGCATCACGCTCTGATTCTGTTTCAACAACTTTGTCAACAAGTTCATCGTTCTCAGTTTTCATTGCTGCTATTGCAGCCGCTAGTTCATCACGCTCTGCAAGTAGTCTGTCACGTTCTGCAACTAGTTCTGCATGTTTTTCAGGATCTACGTTAGCGAGATTTCCGTCTAGGAGTTTCTCAATCTCAGCCAATACGTCATTATGTTTTTTAAGTTCCATTTCTAGTTCCTCTATTCTTGGATCAGTAGCTCTTACTATCTTTTGTTTAGGTTTATTAAGTCCACGCTCTTGGCGCCACCAACTTATACTCATTACGCCCGCAAGTACTAAACATATAGCAAGTGGATCAAACACTGCAACAATAATAATGATTACCCAACGTACTGCTTCTTCTAGTTGGCTACGATCTGCTACACCATATATAAGTTCTGCTATGTATTTTACAGGGCCTACTTCTGCTTCAAACTGTCTGTAGTTCTTTTCAAATACAAACTTATCTTCTCGTAGTGTATCTATAGTTGGCTGTAGTGCATCAATCTGATTCTCAAGTTCATCAATGCGTACATCAATATCCTTGTTTGAACTTCCTGCTTGTGTGGTATACTTTGCAATATTTTCATTCGCACTTGCAATAGTTGGCTCTACAGTTTTGCGTATGTCTGCAATACGAGCTTCGACTTCTTTTATTTGATCTGCAAGACGTTTGTTTATTTTTGTGATTTCACGTTGCACTGCACTGGCAACACTGACTTCTGCACTCTTTGCTTTGTCTATATCACCTTGTAGTTTACTACGTTGACTACGTTGTTGCTTGCGTAGTTCATTACCTTTGGCAACCATGTCTGTTGTGCCACCAAATGCTCCTGTTTTTGCTTGTCCTTGTTTGGTATAAGCAAGTACGTCTGCATCTAGTCTATCAAGTTCTTGTTGTGCAACTGCTATTGCATCTGCACTGCGACTCTGTGCATCACTTAAACGTTTGTTTTGCTGTGCTACTTCACGTTCTGCTTGTTCACGCAGTCCAGGAATTTTGTCATTCTCTGCTTTTATCTGCGGTGCTAAACTGTTACGAGCATCTTTAATACGTTCGCGCTCACGGGCAATAAGTGCATCAACTCTGCCACTTGTTTCACCTGCTTGTAGTCTTGTGATCTCTTCTGACCAACGCTGTTGCTTTGCTTGCGCTCTTGCAATCTTTTGATCAATGACTTCTGCTTGTGCAATCTGTTCTGTACCCACACTGCTTTGTTCAATATGAGACTTTGACAAGAAACCAAACACACCCATGCTTGTAATAAACATAAGCACAACAACTGCACTTGTTAGATATGTTTTGATAATAAGTGGCGCACGTTTCCAGTGTATGTGTAACCATACTGTGGCAAGTATTTTGCCAACCTCTAGCACACTACCCATTAGTACAATAGGTAAAAATGCAGCGGCAAAAATTGCTGTGAGTCCAAGTATACTGTAGTATGCGGCAATAACGCTGATACTAATAGCAACGAGTAGTGTAAGTAATCCTAAAAACATTTGCTTATTATACTACCTTGCTAGTCCAACGTCAAGTTATTTACGACCAAGGACGACCTGCTGCGAGGTTGCCACTGTCACCTGTATTATCTGTGACTGTATCATTTACATAACGAGTAGGCAATGTTGTTACATCATAAGTGCTTCTTGCACGATAGTAAGGCTTGCTTGTGTCACCTCCGGCTGCCCGTTTTAGTTTAGCAATATTAAGAACCATTTCTTGTTGTACTTGCTTAGTTGCTTGTCCACGAGCACTTGCGACAGTTATAATATCGGTTGCTACTACACCAGCAGTTGCTAGTGTTACACTAGCGTTGGTTGTGCTATCATAGAATACGCCATTTTTTGTTATACTCACTGGGCCATAGTATGCGGCTGCGAGAGTCTCGTCACTGATAATAGCAGTGCGCAGTTGAGCAAAAGTTTGCCCGTTGTCAATAGTTAGTGCGTTATGTAGTCCTGTTAGACCTTTATATATAATTGCTATATTTGCCATACTGTATTTATATAAATATTGCTATGCTACTAATGGAAATTACAAAACCTTCTGACATGCAAAGTCTAAAACTGCGATTAAAATCTTTTAGTGATTGGCTTACTCAGGGCAATCATACGCCCAAGGAAATTGCCACCGAACTTGAAAATAACATTGGTGATATAACCCGTGTTGAAATGGAACTTAGTCCCAATGTTGACAAAGGCGACATGAACGCTAGTGCCGCTTATGAACAAGATGATGATGAAGATGGTGAGATACCGTTTGAGATAACACTTGTGTTCAGCGACAAAGAAGATCGTATGACAGTGCAGGATCCTAATCCACTTATCAATCGCATACTGGATATGATGAAACACGAAATGATTCATCAGAAACAAGCAAGAGCAAGAGACTTTGAAGACCATACGCAGGGCAAGGATAAACGTAATATGAATTACGAATATATGAGTCGCCCAGACGAAATAGAAGCATATGCTATGAACATTGCTGATGAACTTGTGCGAAAAACAGACAAGGACAGTGCAATAGCATTACTGCGTATGGCAAACAAAACATCCCAATTCAAAGATGAAATGGGAAATTTTTTAAGTCCTGATTTGTTTGCTTATATGGGAATGTGGAACTTCGACAGCAAGCATCCTGTAATTAAACGCTTGCTGAAAAAGATTTATCAGTATATTACTGCACAGTAAGTGCAACACCTACATTAACAACATCGCCAACATTTACATTGCGCTTGCTTCTTGCAGTTACTTTGTAACCACCAGCATCTACAACAATTTCGGTATAACCTAGTACTTGCTCTGATTGACTAGTGTAACTTGTGTTACAACGCTGTTCTTGACGATAACCTACAACAGTTTGGCTGTTTTGTTTGTTACGCTGGCTACCAATTAAGCCACCAAGTAGTGCGCCTATTGCTCCACCATTATCAACATTCTTAGTAACATTATTACCAATCACGCCGCCAATAATAGCACCACCAATATCAATGTTGTTGTTTAGTCCAAGTGTGCCGCCATTGCCCTGACTGCCATTTCCATAAACAGGAACCTGTACCATCTGACAAGTTTGTGTTGGAACTTGCTTAGTCACTGTTTGATACACAGGATTTGCTTCAATTACTGTGCCTTGCACTGTGTAATTTTCTGCAAATGCATTAAATGCTGTAAGACCTACTGTAATAAAAGTAACTGCAGCACCACAAAGTAATTCACGTCTCATCTGTTTTCTCCTAAAAACTTAACTTACTATTTAAATATACACTATTTTAAGCGTATGTCAACCTTTTTATTGACTTTTTACAGGACTAGCACCATCTGAGTCTTTTTGGTAGAACCAACCTGCTAAACTGTAACGCGGATGATCTGCTGTTATACTTACAGGACTAATAAAGTGTTTGTTTATGCGGTCGCCTGATAGTTCACTGACATCCATAATAGTCAGTCTATTACCAAATGGTTCAATACTATCTTTAATTGTAATTTCATCTTTGTCTAGTATACAAAGTTGCCCGCCCCATTGGGTGAGCCAGGTTTCGTTAAAGTAAAATATGTATGCACACCAGCGTCTAGGATCATGATGTGCATTAAGCCAAGCAGTGTGATCATAGTAACTATATGTAGGCTGATTAGTATACATATTGGTAAAGCCTGTAACTTCACTTACTAGATCATGAAATGTATAATCAGGTTTGCCTATACTGTAATCTTCGGTAACAACACGATTAAAATATGTTATTTCTGGATTATCATGTACTTTATGATAATCTTCATGTAGCCAATAAGCATAGTGGAAGTAACTAAACTCTCCTCTGCCTTCATCAATATGTGCTTGGTGAGTAGTAGCAAACTTGTCACTGTTCTCTCTGAAGCCTGCAGGATATTTGTTATGACTGTTGCGTATGCATCCCCATACACCATATGGCATGTTAGGAACTTCCTTATATAATGCCTGGATATAGCGTTCTTCCAGAATGTTATCTATATGACAATAGCGTTTTTCTGCAAAGTCCGCTTGTGCTTGTGCAATATTTTCTCTGTTAAACATCAGTCCCAACGATAAAAGATATGGTCATCAATTTTTGTAACCAGTGTAATTGTTTTGTTCCAGTCTGGATCAACATAGTCTGCATGATAGTGTGTTGCGCCTTCGACCAGTCCATTATACTTATTAAACACCATTATGTTAAAGGCAATATCCTGAGCCACTCGCCATGCATGATTGTTATCTGTAGACCTAATATCATCTGCTTTGCCATCACAATACCAACTAAACTGACACATGTGCCGTTTTGGATAGTAGATACGCTCATTTTCTGGCAGATCTGGATCTCTGCGTGTTTTCCAACTCTCACGAATAGGACCTTCGTGGATTACTCCGCATACTGTGTTTGGAAAACGTGTATCCTGTACACGATTCATTACAACTCTAGCGACAGCAATTTGTCCTGCTTTGCTTTGATTGTTTGCTTCAAAGTAAATGTTTCTTGCCATGCATGCAAGTTCGTCTGGATGTACTTTTGTGCCACCATCATAAGGGGGTTTAAAGTTTGCATCTTCTTGTGCAATTGCAGCTTCAATAAAACTAACGTCAATTCCGCGGTCTTGTGCGAAAAAACCAACTGTCATACTAATAAATGCTGCTGTTGTTATGACACCAATAAACTCAAAGAACCGAAACATCTGCATCTCCAATAATTGTTTTACTATTAAAGTATACACTAGTTAAACAACCTGTCAACTGTTTTATTCTTCAACTACGCCCTCAGCAATTAACCTTGCTCTGTTAGCCATATGCTGTTCCAATAGTTCTTCTTTACTGCCGCCCATGTAAGGTACTGCATGTCCTTCCAGCATCATTATCTCAGTAACAGGCATAGTGCGATCCTGTGGAGCATAATACACACTAAAGTCGCCTAGAATACGTCCAAACTTGCCTTTCATATCCTCGCCATCACGGGCAACCTGTGTTTTTAGCACAAGATTTGGACCACTCAATAGTTCTGTTATACGTTTTTTTGCTGCTAATCCAAACTTTTTTTCTACTAGATCTCTTGTACGGCTTTCCGGTGTATCAATACCCATGATACGCACACGTTCGTCTCTCATCCAGATACCAAATCCTAGATCAATATCTACGTCTACTGTGTCTCCGTCTACTACGTCGCACAGATTTGCTCTATATTCATACATCGAAAACTCTCCTCCAAAAGTTATATGCATCTATTTAACAAAAAAAAGCACCCGAAGGTGCTGTAAGTTTAATGGGTTTTTATTCGTTAAATTGCTTGGGTACTGCCAACGCCATCATATCCGGAATCATGCGCGGCATATTGGTCCTGGCCCAGTGTATTTAATCACCCTGTAAAAACTCCAGCAGTTTTTTCTCATTGTTACACATAACTGCCATAACTACTCTAGGTAAGTTTGTGTTTATTATTTCAACACTGTGTGGAATACTGCTATTGAATACAACTGGCATTGCCATGTTATATTCTGCAATAACGTTATCATCTGCGTCATGCCAACGTGTGATGTTGCCTTCAGTATGTTGAATGGGTATATTGATTTTACTAGTCAATCTAGGATCATCAGTATGTATTGGTAAACCTATTCCAATGTCATGACAAACAACAAAAGTTATTTCCGAGGGGAGTACTCTTAATTTGCTTAACCACTTAATAAGACTTGGACAATTTTTAATAATTTGTTTTGTATTTGTATCATATATCCATGGAGTACTAGGTTTTTCAACAAGTAAGGATGTATTATTTTTTAGATAATCAAGAACTTCAGATTGAATCTGCTCTAATACATCGCAATCTAAAACACAATAACACTTCATATGACTTATCTTTCTAATGCTTTGCGCAGATCTTCCATAATTTCTGCTCTTGTTTTTTTCTTAGGTGGATCTGGTGGTGGCTTTACAGTTTTTGCCATGTTACCCATGACGCCTGTGATTGCACCAAATGCATCTCCTTTTGCAATACTGTGTATTAAACTAGTAGTGCTTACTATTGGACTACATGCAACTAGAAGTGATAAGAATAAAACAAGTATTATTACTTTGATGGTGCCTTCTTTCCGCGCCAATCGCCCCATACTTCACTTGCGTTTACACGGATAAATGGTTTGTTCGTCTCATTATTATTTGGGTTAGGAATAGTAAGCATAACACGCTTGCCTCTTGCCCATGCTGCTCTTTGATTAATTACTTGCACAAATGTTTGGTTGTACTCACGTCTTTGCGCTTTGCTCCAACTAGTGCGGTTTTGGCAATGTGTGCTTTTACTTGTCTGTGTTGCTCTTGATCTTTTCTTACCCATAGTATGTTCCTCTTCGAATAAAGTGGCACTTCTGTTTCTAAGCAGTACCCGCTCACGCATACCTTTAAACTAGGCTGCTAGTGACATTTCTGCCTGATAGTTATCATTTGCGATTACTATTGTTCTTGCGTTAACCGAGCTTGCGCCGGACAACTCCACTTACCTATTAACTACCTGTCGATCCTATTTCGCCCCCATAAGCACACACCTTAATGTGTATTGGTGGAGGCGCAGGGTACCGCCCCCTGGTCCAGTCTAGCGTTGAGTTTGCTTCAACATTGCAGTTTATTTATAACATAAAGAATATACCCTGTCAACATAAATAAACGAACGTCAAAAGCATATTTTTTTGACAAAATTTTTTTAGGTTGAATACCGGGAGAAAAAAGAAATGACTCAACTAATAAATCCATCAAAGTTTACAAATACCGCGGGCCTGTTAAGGTCCTTTTTTATGGACAAAGGTTTTGAAGAAGTACACACACAAAATCGTTTGTCTATACTTGCAGCATGTGAAGATCCATTTAATGTAGCCACTTACAACTATGCAGGCAATGTTTGGCCACTACCACAAACAGGCCAGATGTGGTTAGAATATGAATTGCTTACCAAGCCTTCATCGAAAGGCTTTTTTTGTGTCAGCACTAGTTACAGACAAGAACCAAATGCTATCCCAGGCAGACACGACATTATTTTCCCGATGTTTGAATTTGAAATGCCAGGCAGTGTTGATGACCTAAAAGCAATGGAGTATGAACTAGTAGAATACTTGGGCTTTGGTAATCTAACAGAAAAGACCTATGGCGAATGGCAAGAACATTTTGGTATTGGTGCAGATGTTGAAATGGATGCTGACCATGAACTAGCAATGGAAGCAGAGTTTGGACAAACTATTATCACAAACTTTCCTGAACTTACAAGTCCTTTCTGGAACATGGCTAGAAACGATGACGGTAACACAGCAAAGAAGATGGATGTAATACTAGGTGGTATGGAAACAATTGGTAGTGCAGAACGCAGTTGCGATGTTGACATGATGCGTGACACATTCCACAGTATTACAGATGGTGCTTACAGTGAATTACTATTCAAGTTGTTTGGTAAAGAACGTGTACAAGCAGAGCTAGAAGAATTTTTACAGCATGACTTCTTCCAAAGAGTAGGTGGAGGTATTGGTTTAACAAGAATGATAGCGGCATTAGATAAAAAGCAAGAGGTTGCAATAGCCGCTTAATCAACCAGTTTGGGGTGACGAAATGGTAGACGTGGGCCGCTGTTTACGGTCTGTTTAGATATGTGTTGCAATGTATTTAAGCGTGGAGGTTCGAATCCTTCCCCCAAAGCCAATTTTAATTACGACCCATGTGCTTACAGCCGGTGTCTCTGGCTATCCAATCCATAAGTTTTAATACTCGCTTACGCAGCCTTACTAACATCTTGAAGTTGTCCTTGTAGTGGATTTGCAGGATCAACTCCTAGGAAGTTGCCCCACTCTGCATAGTAGTGACGCATTCCAACTTCATCATGTATAGTCGAGTTCTCATGTCTGCCGTGCAGTATGTTTCTTGATTCTGTACCCTCACGCATTGTGGTACCTTGACCAGCAACACCAATAAGGTCTTCGTGCAAGTTTCTGCCGAAAGGTCCCCATATACTATTGTGATGCTTTATGCGTGTTTGTCTTTCCTCTGGTGTATCTTTTCTAAGTCCGTAACCACGAAACTCAATTAAAACTTTGTTTGGTCCAAGTGGTGTCACTGAGTCTGAACGATATGCACTCCCGCGGAGGTTAAAATTGAATCCTGGGAATAGGTCAACCATGTACCACTGGTTGGGCGGCAGATTGGGAAAAGATAGTTCCCCGCGATCTTCAAATCCGTCATACTCTTCATAGTTAACAGTAAAGCTAGACACATTAACGTGACCATTATCAAAAGGGATATTTTTTCTAGCGAAATATTCGTCATTAAAACCACTCACTCTATTAAAATAATGCATGAAGTCGTGATAAAATTCACTGTTTGTGTCATGCCATAATTTATAGTTAG
>UEXM01001314.1_pt2 | contig 17796 bp, 17 predicted proteins | sample 1796661 | NCBI WGS metagenome assembly UEXM01 (sample SAMEA4772469, study PRJEB27181) | metagenome | reverse complement strand
AGAGCCTAGAAATAGAACCACTGTTCAGCCTAACATTTTAGATACTGTCTTTCTTGCTGATCCTATGCCAGTGCTGACCAATGAACAAAACGATGCCATTAAAACATACTTGGATCAAAAGTATAACCTACAATTTAAGGTAGAAAGTATTGATGGCACAATTGATAATACTGGTGATGTTGTTATTCTCAACTCTATTAATTTAGAGATTAAAAATCCGAAAAACATAGTAAAAATTATGACAGGGGGAGAGAGTTACGGAAATACTATCAAGTTCTATAATAAAATAGATGTGTCTTTTGCTATAGGTGAAGATTACAACGATGAGATAGTGTACGATCCATATACCGAAGTGTTCGAAGAACAATTGCCTGTTCAAGACTACACTATTAACGATCTCATTCCTTTCTTGGACAAAATGATAAATTGGGCAAAGTCTAATTATGGTCGTGAACCAGTTGTAGAGCCAAGACCAGCACAAGCCACTCAAAGTATTCGTGATACTTTGAGCAGTGTTATGCCACAGGTCGAGTTCATTGATGATGTATTACAATACCAACCAATCCCAAATCTGTTTCGATTGTATAATGGTAATGCTGATTGGTTCTATAAGGGTAATGCTGGTGTACCACAAGGATTGTTTTTGTGTTTTACACGCAATTCAGCGTCAAAAGCCCCTATTAAAATGATACCAGCCAATCATATTGGTTTTTTCCAATCAACGAATGTTGAGGGATACTTTGCATTGATTAGCAATACATATACAAAAGAAAAGTTGGAGGCTTTAAGTCAGTTTATTACTGATCTTAGTCCGAATATTGTTCTCTACTCAGATAAGTTCATTGTGACAGTGACAGACTATGTTAATGATGATCCTTTAACCATTCAAGTTTCATCACGAAATAAATACGAAAGCGCAAAGTATATTGAGTTAGAAATGTCGAATGGAACGGATTGGTTGTATGATCTGTTTGATGCAATGGATAATAAAATTGAATACAATCAAGGATCGTTTTTGTATAAACCATCCAACAACTCATTCTCATATCTGTTTGGCGACGGTACGATACATTCATTTGGTATTAAGGACGATAAAAGTGTCGTTAAAGCCTTGCAAAAGGAAATAGCGAAAAAAGCCAACATTCCATATCCAAAACCTCAACCAATAAACTCAAATGTACAGTATTTTGATGATTTCTTTGTAATTCCAACTGGCAGTGGTATTCAAATTGCCCCTAAAAAGGATCATCCAAACATAGTTTATTTGGATTTGACAGAGGGCAAAACATGGTTGTATGATCTATTCGATGCAATGACTGGCTTTGGTAATTATGATCGATATACACTATCATATAATGGTGCAGACAATGTATTTCAATCCGTTCAGAATGACGGTTCAATTCATTCATTCGGGGTTGATGATAGCGCAACAGAACATTTGATAAAAAAGATAGCAAAACATGCAAAACTTCATCCCAAGCCCCAATCAGCCCCAAAACCAGCATCACAAGCCCCACAAACATTTGACTTTGATGCAATCAAGAAACAGGTTGCAAAAATAGCATTTGATACTGGTTATAACGATGAAAAAAATGAGTTTGGACACTCTTTGTCGTCAATCAATCTGAATAAAAAGGCTTTGCGAATATGGAAATCAATCCAAAAGAAAGGTGCAACTGTTGGTGAGCATTTAAAGGAATTGGGGAATGTATACAATCAAGCATGGCAAATGGGTATGCAAAAAGCATTGGATAAACAACGAGTTGTACAACCTGTTAAAATGGCACAAACAGTCCGACAAACTACCGTTCCTCAACTCACTGACAATTGGACGACAGAACTAGGTGAGCAAATTACAGATATTTTAGAGAGTGAGGACGTGATCGGTAAATTGAGTGATGGTATAAAGGTCGATAATGATGGTATAGAAGTACTGTATCGTTTACCTCTAAAAACAGTGCTTGATTATGACTATTCCAAAGTATTATTTAGTTTTAAACCCAAGTCTACTGGATTAGGTACTACCTATAAAGTCATAGTTAAAGAAACTGTACCAAAAGGTCTACCACAACTTTATACGAACCAAACATTTAACAGTGACGAACCGTTTTCATTAAGTAATTTTCAATCTATGTTTGACAAGTTAAAGAATGTTGTCCAATACACTCACAGAAGTAAAACATACGATCTTGCAGTTGAAAAGGTTAAAGAAATAGCCAAAAACAATTGGGATACGGGTATTACTCTAGCACCAGCCCAGCAAGCACCTCTTATGAAGTTAATAGAAAGTTATACACCACCCGTAGGTTCTAGTTATACGATGTCCGAGTCCCCACTGTTTAAATTGTTGACCATATACACTGATGAACAAAAGAAATTGTCGGCAAGCGCACAAGTATCATTTGATCCAATAGACGAGCCAATGTCATCATTAGAAAGACTAGCCCAAGAGTTTGAAACAACCGTTGAACCCCCACAAGGTTCAACGGCAATGGCAACACCTGTCACTACTATCAATGAGGTTCTATCGTATCCAGACTTCACTGTATTTGTTTCCGACGACCTTAACAATACACTTGGTGTCATGTTCTTAAAGTATGAGGATGAGTTTTACGTCTATACCAATGATGGAACAACATTTGAATTGGACGTAAGTCCCAATTCAACCATTATTCAAAGAATGGGTGGTACAGTATACAAAGCCCAAACACTTGAAGAAGATACGGTAGACGATAGTTACTTTGATGATGATTTGTCGTTAAAACTCATTCAAGATGCCAAAAACGCAATCGGACTATAAGGAGATTGGAACATGACTATAAAATCAGAAATTAGGAGCATGATTGCACAAATCGCTCATACTTTAAGTACAGATGAATACATGGCAGACCAATTGGCACAAATTATGGATAATGATTCATTATTCATTGATCCCCAGATAGGTTACAGAGATGCCCCATTATCACGTCAAATCCCCACCTTAACTGGTGACACTCTCTTACTACCTAAAAGCAGTGTTCCAGCAAATCTCGTAAGTCTTATAGATACTCTACTCAAAGACTTGGCTATATACAGAGGTATAAAAGCAATGGTGGTTTGGGATGGGTCAGTCCTATTATTTAACTTTACCGACCCTTTCAAAAGGTGGCTGTCATCTTTCGTTGTAAATCAACAAAATAATTCTGTAACATTTGTTTACTATCCCCAACCAAGTAATCCTGCAGAAAACCATTCTTTACAAGAGTTTTTTGGTGAGGATTTTACCTATTCTATTTTAAAACAGTTATTACCAGAGTTTTTTGGTTTTCTCGATCAGCATGTGAGTAGTGACGTGAACAGTATTTTGGATACTGTTATTCTTTCAAATCGCTTTGTTCCGTCAATCACTACGGAACAAGAAAGAGAGATTGCAGACTACCTATCTAAAAAGTATAATGCTGACTCTGTTATGATCTCGAATGGAGTTGCTGGGTCATCGCTTCAGATGATAGGCATAGAGGGTATTCCAAATGCAACAGTCAAACTAAAAAAATACATAAATAAAGATGGTGGTGCAGTATCATTCGTTAGTGGTTTGCCTGTTAATTCCTCGTCTATTTCCCTTGACACTTTAACAGTCAAACAGGCTATACCATACATTGATGCACAAATAGCATTTCTAAAAAGAAATCATGGTGCAGTAACTGAAAGTGTTCGTGACAAGACCACAACCAAACGTTCAGCATATCCCACAATGATTGAAATGTTATCGGCTGGAAATACACCAGTTGGAAATGGTGTATTTCCACCACCACCACCATCACCATTAGTAAATGCTTGGTATGGTAGTGATGCTTACAATATTGAAAACTCGAATAAGCAAGTTTTACCATCATCTTCAAGTATCAAGAACCCACCATCTTGCCCTCAAATCAGTGGTGGATCAGCACCCAAATATGTACTTAAGAATGATTATACAAATGCTTGTATTCTCGTCAAAAAATACCAAACGATTGGTCAGCCAGCAGTAGAGGCATTTTGTGCGTTAGTGCATCGTGCTTTGGGCTTGTATGCTCCCGATATGAGAAATGATGATGGTAATCTATTGTATTCTCCATTGCTTGATAGCGTCTTCTTAGAAACAAACAGTACAGTCAACTCAAAAATAGGTAAAAAGAAATTGAGCAATAGCAGTCCTAAAGTCAATCAAAATGCTTATAACCAAGCCATTGAACTGTTTGTAGTATCATGCTGGTTGGTGAATTGGGACGTTATGGGGATGACTGGCGATAATGTATTGTATAAACCGGTAACAGGTGATTTGGCATGCATTGATTATGGTGGTGCTTTAATGTATCGTGCTACGGGTAGTTTCAAAGACAGTGGATTTGATGGAAAGTGGAATGAACCATACAGTGTTGTCGAGCAAGAGATGAAAAAGATTTGGAAGACATTTTCACATCACAGTACATGGACAAAACAGTTTGGTGCGCTACCAAAGTATCCTTGGTACTCAACAGAAATCATAGAAAAAGCCCCCAACTATCTCTTTGCAGAAATGACAGAAAAAATGATGATGTTGTTTCATCCCGATTACAATTTGATCAAAGGTCTAATTCACTATACCAATGTAGCCAAAAGTGTTCAAGCCAGTGGATACCAGCCTTTTAAGCAATTTTCCGAAACAGACATTGACGAGATTTTTGAACAGTTTTTGTTCAATCGTGCATTGGCTTTGTACAACAAGTTTCATTGATAAACACGCAATAATAGGAAATTACCATGTCTTTTGATTTCAGCAGTTTGACTACAAAATTAGCAAGTTCGGGGATGCTAAACCCACAGTTTACACAAGAGGTACTAGGGAAAGTATCGCAAGTTGTACCTCCAAGTCCTAGACAAACGACATCTAGCCGACCAGCAAGTCGTAAAGATAAAGGATTACCATCGGACTTTCCATTCTATTCATTGATTGTAAAAGACTTGTTTGAAGACGAAGACCCGACATTCAAGCCTACTTTTAAAGACTTTGCCAATCTTGTTGCCCTACCGATACCGAACGCATCAAAAAAGTTAAACCCTGTTGATGTAATGAAAGGGCTTAAAAATGCTATCAACAATTTAGCATCATTCGACATAGATAATTTAAGTCCGTTGCTAATCGGTATTCAGCCCAAAAAGATAACGGCTGAAATGTACCATAGCAACAAAGTAATGATGTTTTATTTTCAAGGCGAAACGGACATACAATCACCGTCACCCAGTTACAGTATTCACGTCAAACTGATCAAAGGTGGGGCAAGAATTAAAGTTTATCGTGGTAGATACAAAACAGATAAGTTCCGAATAAAAGAGATAGAAACGATTGTATTGCCCAAAACAATTTATGATACTGATGCTGATACGGTACTGGCACAAATCTTCAATTTATCTCTTAATGCAATATGGAATTGTACGGCAAAACCACCAGTTGGTAATCAAAAGACCATTAGGGAGGCATTTTTCAATGTACAAGCCGTCTTAAACACTCTTGTAGGTCGTTCATCCTTACTTGATGATCAAGACGATTTAAATGAGGTTGTTGCCAGTCGTATTGCAGATAATCTAGTGTTGCCACAAGGCACACTAGATTACAGTCAATTAAATCAGTTGTCATTTGGAACGGTCTTGAATGTAGGTGACTATATTTTAGCCAAATATGAAAGTGGTCTTGGTTCGGCTCTCTATAACATTATTGATCTACAAACTGGTAACTATACTGATAAAGCATTTGATTTGAAAAATCTGACTTTGTATGGACAGTCCAAGCAAGTATTTCCAAAAATGATCATTGATCCCAACTCAAATGCCGATGTACTTTCCATCATTTCAAAGTACAATATGTTGTATCCATCTAATCTTTTGGATAAAGCACTCACAAACTTTCAGTTTGATAAGATTACATCAGTAGAAAAAATCAATCCAAAATTGACGTATGCTCTTGGACAAGAGATTTCGGAATTGAAACAAGTATTATACGTTGATGTACCAACCCAAATACCAGTTTATATCATTGATGAAAACGGACAAAAGTATCGAGTACAACAGAGTTCATCCCAAGCCGAAAACAAAGTTTATTTAGAAAGTGCAAATAGTAGTAGCACCAAATCAATACCATACAGTGATCTCGTTAATTTGTTTCTAAAACACAACTTTAAATGGCTTGTACTACAAGGTGTTCAGATTTTTCCTCAAAATGATATGTCAAAAGTTCACGATTATTATGCCACTAACAGAATAATTTCTACAATGTTTGAGTTGCAAGGGTCAACGGATGATTTGATCTCACAACACGCAATGCACCTTAAAAATCAGCCGATTTGGTCAAGGCATGGTGCATCAATCAATTTGATCATTGGTGGTTATGGTGCGTATGCAATTTTGATTGATAAACAAGCCGATGGTACACCGTTTTACATGTTGCAGTATTTGAAACAAAATACAACAGTATTCCGAATGGTACTATCAAATCAAATAGACAGTGCCAATGGAGAGCCGTACTGGGTCAACTATTCAACAGAAGTAGGCAGTGTAAGAACGGCTACATCACAAGATAGTGTAGGTAACAGTCTTATTCCTTACAATCCAAAATATGCGATGCCAACGATTGATGATGCGATTGAAATGATTGTTACTCACTTATTGCAGACCTCTAAAACTGGTTTCACAATGTGGAAACAAGCGAATGCAGATCAAAAACCTAGTGTTCAGCCAGTTGTAGAGGCTTACTATATGGGTAGTGCCAAGAATTGGTCTTCTCAATCTGTAACAATCCCCTCTTTATTAAAGGGGATTGTCTGTGGTGCTATGTTGGTAATACCAAAAGGAGTCGGTTCTAGTCCTAAAGTATTCTTTATTCAAAACAACAATCAATGGTCGATCCCAGTAATGAACCTTACGGTTGGGGAGCAAATTGAAAGTTGTGCTATGGATGCAATGAAATCTATATTTGCAGAAATACCAAAAGACGTTGAGTTTTCGGGTGCGACTTTATCATCAACGAACAAAAAGGATAGTTCTAAAACATTTCATACAGTGATTTTTCAAGTAAGCGAGCAGAATGCTGAAAGTTGGACACCTATCGTTCAGAAAGGTGTGAGGTTGACTGGATATGCATGGGTAGATGTTTCGGAGTTAGATGATACTGGTATGGGTGGCGATATACAATGGAAGCCAACTATTTTAGATGAACTGGTTGGGGGACAAGATTTTCAAGATCGTAAAAGAAAATCATTTAATTCTGTATTGGGTGCATGGATAAAGCATAGCGATCAATGGAAACAATCAGCACCAATTGATCCACGATTGCAAAAACTGATTGATCCAATCAATCTTGAACAGATCCAAAATCTTCAAGGATTGTACTTTGATGGTCTACAGTATCCATTTAGTTCACCACCTAGTAGTTTATTTATAGCACCTAAAATGGGGTCGCAAATACCCATTGAGCAACGTATTGCTGGATTTGACGGGTATAAGTCTAACCCACGCAAAAAAGTTCAATCAAGCACTAAAATGGTTGGTTATAGACGTAATGGGCTTGGTTCTGTGTTTCGTTATCAAGATGTTAGTAAAAACCACATTATTCGCTTAAACCCACGTCGTAAAACATATCTTGGCATTCATGACAATGCATTGAAACCATATATGCCAGTTGTCGAACAAGTTTTAGGGGTAAAAAATCCCAGCAGAGATTTGTTGGAAAGTGCCTATGCATTAGAACAGATTGGACTACCTTTGCAAGATGCAAGACGAAATCCTAAAGATAATTCTGTTGTAAAATTGAGTTTGGATGATGTGAAAGCCGTTGTACAATTTGCTGACATGGTAAAAATTGCATCACAAAACTCTCAACTCAGCAGTAATATATCTTCAAAGCAAAGCAATCGAACTTCAACTGGTGGGTATGATAGTGAGAATTACAGTACTAATCCTAATTCCTTGCCACAATGGGCAAGATATATTCCATTGTTTCGGGTTTTAGGGTTATGGAAAAAAACATTAGATGTAGGAGAACGTGTTTTGTTGCGTACTATGAATAGCCCGACAAACACACTAATGGGTGATGGAAAGAAAAGCATCAAAGCCAATGAATGGACTTATGCACAGTTGGAACATCTAAAGCAGAGTTTTCCAAAAGAGGTTCTTAGTTTAAACATCAGTAATGATTTAAATGAACCATCAAACTTTATTAAAATGTCATCTTTATGGCTAGACGTTCAATCGGGTAAATATGGCAAAATGTTTATTCGAAAAAGCACTCAACCAGTTTGGAAACTTGTGCCATATGAAGAACCACCACTCATTAACCAAAACAAACTACAAACATTGAACAACACTTATTCACAAATACCTAAAGAAGTTCCTACAGAAACTGTGGACAATCCAGCATATCATGTGGAGGGGGTATGGGTAGATTACTTTGCTTATACATATGATACCAAAACTCACACAGGATTTTCTTCATTCGTAGATTGGTACTTCGGATCGACTAACCCACCAGTCAGATTACGGACAAACAGTCGTGATCCACGTTTCTGTAATCTACCGGGTCAATCTAGTAAAGGTGTGTCATTTGGTGGCTTTAAAACATCAGAGAGAGAAGTTATGTTTGTCTACCCCGATAAAACGGCACTCACATGTCAACTCGTTAATGTTAAGGATCTTAGTGGTAATACACATAAGTTAAATCAATCGCAAATCTTGGCTTGGACATATGCCCGACCACCATATCGTAAAGAACCGTATCCAAAAGGTAAGTTTTCAGATTTTATCAAAAAAATATAATTCTGCAAAGTGATGGTATTCTTCACGACTGAAATTGTATACCTCTTTAAGTGTAGGAAAATGTTTTGAGTATCGGTCATTTAATGGCGACCGATACTTATTGTCGTACAAGTTTAAAAGGGCACAGTATTCAGCCATTTGATCATACAATGTTTGATCTTTAACAAACCTAACAGACACCATTTCATCACGATAAATGGAAACGAGAACAGTATATCCTTTCCATTTATCACCATATTCTCCGAACTTAATGTGAACAACGTAATCATCAATTTGGTGTTCAGCAAAGACAGTATCTTTTATAGCCGTAGTAAGGTTGAAATAGATACCATTCCACGATAATTGATTAGGTATTTGATTTACAGGTTCGTAGAAAACCATATCGTAATTTTTTTTTTCCATTCCATTCCTCTCTTGGTCACACATAACACTATTGAGTATCGTATCATGAAAACATTTGAAAAGCCAATATTCGTAGAGAACTCACGACTACCAATTTTTTTAAGTAGGTTCGCCCCCATAGAAATAGGGGCGATTACACTTGGTTTCATTGTGTTTTCAAGGGATGAAATGAGTGAAACAACTAAACGTCATGAAACGATACACTATCAACAGTTTCTTGAAACACTGTTCATTGGTTTCCTATTCATATACTTCTTTGACTACCTCTACAACCGATTTGTATTAGGTATGAATGGTCAAGATGCCTACTTCAACATAAGAGCCGAGAAAGAGGCATATAGACATGATGTTGATGAAACATATTTGGATAATCGAAAACGATATGCGTGGTTGAAAAGCAGTTCAAATTAAAAAAATGTACTAAAGCCGTAAACCACAATTCGGCATTTTAGATGGTTGAATGAATTGATTTTGCGCTTGTATGCAGTCAACAAAAATTGTTTTTTAAAAAACAATAAAAAAAATATGTGTCGGTTCTAGCGAGGATAACTGAGGTTGTTCGTGTTGTGGATGCAATTTTTATTTGCATACCCTTGTGGTTATGTTAACCTAGTAGTGTCAGTAACGACACAAGCAAAACACAGGAAAAACAATGACTATTAAACTTAGCAAAATGCAACGACACAACACATACCTTTCAACATGTGACATTTTATTAGATGGGGCTTGTATTGGAGAACTTGAAGTCAACTATGGATATACACGAGAAAACAAATTGCGTATTGACTCTTACTTTGTATATCTTGGATCGTTTGCACAGTTCAGACGCTTTAATGTAAATGGCAGATGGGAAACAAAAGGTGCAGTTTATACTCAATGGGGATGGGAGTCAACATATCAAACACACACAAATGCTTTCCCAACAGCAAAAACAGCAAAAACATCTGCACTCGCCTTCATCAAACAATTCGTAGATTAAAACAACAATTTTTATAGTAACAACAACAGGAAATACAATGACTGCAATAATCAATACACTTAACCCATTTACCCCAAATCGCGACACTTACCTACTTGGCTTTTGGTTTCAAAATGCTGAGGGTGAGAACCAAGTCATATACCCAAAATACCTACACAAGAACCAAGAGGTAGTCTGCACTGTGGATGGTGAAGATACCACATTCACAATGTTCTCTACTGTGGGAATGACACCACAAGAGATTGCAGAGCACTACATTGACTGTGTGAATGGCTACTACAAAGGCAAGTGGGAAGATCGCAAGGCTCGTTACAAGGGTGTTCGTTCTCTGTTGGATCGTTGTGAAGATCGCAATAGTGATTTCAAGAGAGCACTTGAAACTGCAACTGGTGGTAGAATGACTGCCAATCGTGACAGTTCTCTCAAAAGAATTGTAGAAGATGTGGATTATACAGATGGTGTGATCCCATCATTCTCAAAGGTGAAAGGTGCTGACCTTAATGACTACTGGTATCCAACTAGCCGATTTGGTGATGCTGGTGCTAGTGATGAGAGCACTGTGAGTGTTCATCAAGTCAAGGGTGGCAGTGACCACAAGATTGTCACTATGACCTACTACAACTACAACACTGACCGAAACATTAAGAGATTTATCGTAGTGGATAGTCAAGATGCTGAGATCTCAGAGCACACCACTATGAAAGATGCAAAGCACAAGGTTGCACTATTGGAGTGGGAGAAATCTCACTCTGTCGCATAAACGGACATCTTCCACTTACAACAACAAACAACAACAACACAGGAATACAATGAGTAAATACTATCATGCACCTACTGGAAAAATATATAAGGCTATTATTGTTCGGTGGGAAATAGACGGATTGACTTCAACAGGGGGAGTATTATACACCCCTGTTGTAGAAGTGGAAATAGACGGAGTTCTATCTACTATTACAGTAGAATACCCATCATGCATAATCAAACAGAAAGGCATGTAGTAGCCTACAGTCGTCTTCATCAGAACCCAGCCCATATAAAGGCTGGGTTTTCTGCTTTAGCCTTTCATGACGATTGTGAATGCCAATTCAAGCCTATTCCACAATGTATTCGAACGTGATTGGTATTCCTTTTCAGATCGTTCCATTATTCGTTTATATTCTGATGGTGTAAGTCGCAATTTTTTGATCTTATCATTTTCGATTACGGTTACAAATGCCGAACCATATTTGTCTAATTCAACACTGGATAAGTATGGTTCATTCTTATTAATTTCTTCACTCATTCTACACCTTTCATAAAATCGTCTAATGAAATCATATCTGCCTTTTCAACTGGTTCTTTTTCGGGCACATATGATTTACACAAGTATTCCTCGTTAATCACCAATCGAAAACTAGGTGGGATAGGACAAGCCTTGTGAAATGTGTGCGTCATACCATCGGGTGTCAATAAACCACTCTCAATGAGTCTAGGATCAACTGGAATAACGACTTGGGCTACAACTGCCAACATTGGATCAGTCTGTCCTGTGACCCCATTCTTGACATTTGCTGAGTTAACAATTTGCATACCCATGACTTTACATTCCATTGCGTGATACTTTTCAGCATTCAATTCTTTATCACTCAGTTCACTGATTTCCCAAAAGGTTTTATCCATCACTTGGAATGGGTTCTTTTTAATTTCCATAATTTTGTCCCTCTTTATATTGATACAACATGTATCTGTTTTCAATATAAAAGATCACACAGTAGACTACAAGGTCTAATGATGAACTTTATCCATTTTCTATAATGAATTGAGGACGGAAGAAAACTTGAACGAGAGTATCAGAATTATTTGCACCAGTTAAAGTTCCCAACTTTACAACAATTGTTCCGTTTGCCGTTGGGGGTGTTAATGTGGCAATCCCACTTGTAGTAGAAAGATAGACTTTTTTCCCATTCTCATTCGATGTAGGCGCAACGGAGAACTTAACCGACGTTTCTCCTACAATGGCAATTTTTACATTGTCACCTTGATTTGCTCCCGATAAAGCGATGTACAATTCTTCTGATTTATCATCAGTTGCGATTGCCTTAACTATTCTACCTATTGTCAGTCCAGTTTCACCTGTTTGTACCACTCTAACCAAGTCACCAGTTGCAACAGTTTCATCGGCTACCTTATCAGTACTCTGAACAAGGTTTGTAGTGCTAGAAGCACCACCACTAGCCGTTTGACCAATGTATCGAAACCCAACAACATAAGGATCAAACGTTCCTTGATTAATTCCTGTTTGAGTAAAGAAATCTTGTGCAATCAATAGCATTCCAATCGTATAGTTCCAAATCCAGCCTACGGATGCATTTACTCCACTTCCTGTTTGTCCATCAGTGGTGGTAATGAGAGTACCACCACTGGCTGGATCACCATTATATAAGGAAACAGCATAACCAAAAGATGGTAACCCCGAACTTTGTGGAACGAATTGAGGTTGTAGCCAATTATCTATGCGATTTGAGGCTGGATCGTTATACGTTTGATAAGCAACGAACGTGAAGTCATTTGTACCAGTTACTGCCGTCAATCTAACGGCATCAGCATTTTGTGATAAATCTTCAATGATTGTTGGGTTGTTTACGGCATTTGTTCGAGCCGTAGCCAAATTATTGGCTGACGGTATCGAACTTGCTTGTGTGTAGACTTTTGTACTGGGTAGGGCAAACTCAAATGAAAAACGTTTTTCATACCATTGCGATGCTGGATTACTGTCTAGTACACTCGCTTGCAACGCATTGGTATTTGTATTAATTCTTTCTTGATTGGTAAAACCCATTGTATTCTCTACTTATTACTGGTCGTATTCTTGCAATGCTTGAATTAACATGCCTTGTGCGACTGCATTTAGGGGATCTGTTGCATGACGTATTTCTGAAACCTCTATCGGAAAACGTCTACGCTTTTTGTCGAATACTTGTTGAAAGAACTCTACAAATCCAGTTGCCATTGATGTTCCACCCGATACAACAATTGCGATTTCTTTATCCAAATTAAACTGTGATTGACTTCCAACAAATCTCTTAGTAACCCAATCGAGAGAGTATTGGATCAGTTCTCGATAGTAAAAACTAATTGCTTCTTCAATGCGATTGGTGGGATTGTTCAAATCAATCCCACTTTCTTTGATTTGAGTGGCTCTTGCTTGATTTATCCCCGTAGATGTTGCTACACCTTTATCTATCCAATCACCACCTCTTGCTACAGAAAACTCTAGGCAACAAATGGTATTAACGACCAATGCAATATTGGTCATTCCCGAACCGAAAGAAAAGGCTAATCCAGTAAAACTTTCCTTTGCACAGTTAGAAAAGACAATCGCTTCTGCCTCATTACTTGGATATGCCGTATATCCTAATTGCTCAATAATCTTTCCAAATACACCTTTATGGTAGACAACATTTCTATGTGGTTCATCTATTGGATTGGCTGGAATACTGTAGTAACATGCTTCATTTTCGATGGTGGGTGTACCCAATACTTGTTTAAGCATGTATCCAAGAACGTCGATACTACCAATTTCATTTGGGTTAATCAAACCATCTTGTAATGGTCTTCTTGGGGTTCTACCAAATACGCTTGCTAATTCGAGTGCTTGATCGCCAATGATTAACAAATGATCGTCGTCTTCAATATATGAAACACTGTCATGTAACTTCAACATCTTTTTTGCTTGGATTGGTACATCTAAAAATGCATCCCGAATACGTTTAAATGATGTGGTTTCGCCTTGTGTTGCTGAAACTATATTCATAGTTCCAATGTCTATTCCCTTTCCCTTTTTCATTTCTTTTTCCCTCTTGTTTTCTTTTTCTTCTTCATTTTACCTAATAGGTCTGTGGCTGATTGTACTGCCTTATCAGTGCTTTCCTCCACTGATGTATTCACTTGACCATCAAAGTCAGTCTTGACCGTATTTGGGATGAATAGTGGCATGTCTGCACTTATGCTAGACATGTCTGACGCATCTGATGCGTTTATCGTTGTATTGTTGTTTAATTTCTTTTCAAGTTCATTAATTTTCTTCTCCATGATTTTTATTGTTTGATACACAAGTCCCAATGTTGAGGACATATCTTTTAATACATCTATATCAAAAGTGTGACCTTGAGTAATGACCGTATCACCATCTGAAGTAATGGGATCAAAGATTAGGTTTTCTTCGATCAATGATACATCTACAGACCTTTTAAACTTACTGATTAGTAGCGAAAACTCGTTTGTGCTAAAGTTGTATGATCTACGTGTCAAATCATTTTCTCGAATACTCAAAATCACCCCACTGGAAATCTCTTTCATATTCAAACAGGCACTAGAAAACCTGTTGCTTTCTTTATAGGATTGGATCATATTCAAAAAGTCTTGTACTGGAATACCATGTTCAATTACTCTGTTTTCTGTCACACAGACAGAAAAGAAAAGGGTTTGAGTAGTTGCATCAAACTTGTATCTATATTGATCTACAAAATGTGACATGATAATCCTTATGCCTAGTTGAATACAACATCAAATCCTCTGATCTTGATAGAGGAATTGTTTAAACGAATGTGTAGTAAAAGTCCATCTTGACAGTCAAAAGATCCAAATGTACCCTCAATCGTGTTTCCACTTGATGAACCTGTTCTGATATATGATCCAGCAATTGTATTTCCATCATCAAAAGTAGCAAAATTATACTGATTGGCAGTATGTAGACGTAATGGTGGTGCTGATGCACCAACATTAGCAAGGGGATCTGAGGAACTGATACGTCTTATAAAGATTTCAAGATCGGAACTTATCAAATCAGCCAGTGCATTTGCACCTACAAATGATGAGCCGTTTTCAAAGATAATTGTAAAACTTGCCTTTGATAATCCACTACTTTCGGGAACTCTGCGATAGTAATTAGATACGGTTGCATATCCAGTATAGTTCGGTTGGGATGCTGAATTAGGGGCAAAGGTCGTCCAGTCTGTATTCGTTGCACCACTACTTAATTGTGATACCGTTGGCACGATTAGTTGACCGAAATAAACCATTGCATCACCACTTACAAGATCGTTAGAACTTGTCCAAGAACCATTTACAAACGTACTGTCAGTTCGATATGCCTCATCATTAAAGTCCTCACTCAAGTCAGTACTGGTTGAGTTAAAAGTATCAACCAATATAGATGCATTGGAAGATGATGTAGTACGTTCACTTGCTGACCATACAAGTTGATTTGCCATATTAATTCTTCCATTTGAACCAGCAAATCTAAAGTTTGAACGATTGATACTTACAGAACTATTGGAATAGGAAACTCCAGTGTTGTTGTACGCACTTGTCCATCCTGTAAAATTGGCATTTCCTGTTTGACTAGGCAAAGGGGATTGAAAAAATTGAGTAAATCCATAAGTAGAATTGTCAACGATCTTTACATTGTTGTTGGTTAAAGCAGTGTTTCTATTAAAGTTGTCCAACCCATCACCAACAATTGTGAATTGAGATCCTGTTGAGTAGTATTCCAACCCACTAATAAATACGGTGCTTACCGACCCTCCTGTTTCCGATATGCCTACGTTTTGTGGGAAACTGGGCAGTGTATCCGTATCGAAGAAGAATGGTGCTTGTATGGTCGGATTGGTGCTTGTATTGAGATTAAAAGTAAATGTACCGTCTGACTGTGTAACTTGACTGACTATGATGTTAAAAGAACCACCATCATAGCCAGCAGTAGACAATATGTCGCCATGTGCGACAAATATAGAAACTCTTGCTTTAAACTTTGTTGTATCGGCAGAATAATTTGTTATGGTGACGATTATATCACCTGTTGAAGATGTAAACGTACCGTTTCCTGTAATTGATGGTGTCGTATACGTTTCCATCGTTGTACTATCGGGTTCAGTTACATTGACGGTAAACGTACTGTTTTGCATAGCCGTCACGTCTTGGCTTGAAGACGGTGCAAGGGTGATACCACTACTTGGACTTGCAAGTGCATTTGTTCCAGCCGTTCCACCAGTATTAAAGGGTGTACCCTCAGAAGTGGGTACACCAATAAAACGTGTTCCAGTGGTTGTACTTGATTGTCTTACTCTTGCATCTGTAGTACCGTCTTGAGTATTAAAGTGACTCGCAAAGGTAGGTGGGGGCACATAGATCACTACCGTATTACCACTGCCAGCCTGTGCCTCAACATCAGCACCAACAAAGTTAATGGTATCTACATTTTGCTGAATTAAAGTACCCTCATCCTCAATTTTCAAATTGAGAGTAGCACCACCTCCACCACCTTTTGCAGTATTAATTGAGCCACCAAGATTGAACTTAAACTTTTTTTCAATCTTATTAAAACTCATTGGCGCAAATATATGTAATGTTGACTTGTATAGAACCAGCACTCGATTGATATATCAATTGATCACTAGCAGATGGAGTGCTTTGGGGTCGAATACTAGAAGATCCCATATTGATAGTTGCACTGGTAGATGATGGTACTTCAAAAGGCACAGTTCCACCAACACCAGTCGGGTCAAGAACGTCCCCAGTTGATCCAATTGCTAAGTATATACTGTTTGTAGCATCGGGATTGTAAATAATTACTGTATGGCAGTTATCGGGAATTAAACTTGATGGACGTGTACCACTGGCATTTGTTGCCGATACTGTGGTACTGAATAAAAACTTGTCTGATATAATCTCAGCCATTTGACACCTCAAAAGAACTTTGATTACAATATAACAAAGTTCAAAGATATGTGATAGTATGAACCTAAAATAGCGATCATCCAACTATGGAGAACATATGTCATATACACAAGAACAGATCGAAACAGTCCTACGTAGCAAAGGATACAAGTTTTTCAAGAGTGGAAAATATAACGTCAACATAGTTGGTATTCGTGATGAAAATGTCACTGTAAATGAGTTTTGCGATGAAATGCACTTGATATATAAAGATGGTGAAGACAATTGGCAACACCATATATATAAGATTACAACGGTTGCTGGATTGACTGGTCTTGTCAATCCAGTCAATTCAAGGGGTTGTGCAATTCTTGTTGAGGGTCAGTATCGTGGTTCTCATAAAATCAGAAAGCATCGAGGTAAATACGATGCTTTGTGTCAACAACGAAAGTTAAAAGTCTACAGAGATAATGATAAAGATCAAGAACATGATTTTGATGCTGAAACAATTCAAGAGGGATACTTTGGTATCAACATTCATCGTAGCAATCCAAGACGTGAAAGTACGGTTGTAAACAACTGGTCACTAGGTTGCCAAGTGTTTGCAAATCCCGATCAGTTCAGTGAGTTCATGAACATTTGTTATAAAGCAATGAACATTTGGGGAAATAATTTTACCTATACTTTAATAAATGAATGTGATTTTAGCGATCACTCTAACTGATATACAAGTCCCACACTTCTTGATCATCGAGATATAATCAAAGAAGTATATAAACTTTGGAGAAAATTATGCCACATCGTACTACTGGACATTTAAACTATCTTTCAAACTCAAATCTTGACTACAACAATCCTATGAATGTTCGTAGAATTGGTGCTTTTGCTGGATTGGCATACAATGAAATGGGTGG
>UEXM01001664.1_pt1 | contig 17808 bp, 23 predicted proteins | sample 1796661 | NCBI WGS metagenome assembly UEXM01 (sample SAMEA4772469, study PRJEB27181) | metagenome | reverse complement strand
CTCTGTTCTACGGATATAACCGCCCCCTGTCCTTTTAGAGAACAGTAATCCCATCCGTAGTCAGGAGCTTTTCCTAACCAAGCGGTTAAGAACTTGTATAGCGTAGACTTCGGAGATCCGCTGATCTTCATCTCGAACGTCTGAACTTTATGAAGTCGTCCGTCCTGTCCTTTAAATCCGAAGAGAAAGCGAGTAACGTCTACGTCCTCCATCTCTTCCGATTGATACTTGCGACGCGGAACGGAGAACTCGTCCGCGATATCGATACACGTAGCGACGTAATCGCCACTAGGAGCTAACTCGTCTATTTGAAAGCCAGACGAGGATTCGGCTTTAGCTGTTAATACGGCCATATTATTTTATCTATTTTGGTTCTTAGTTATGCGGAGGATAAACTCCGCGAGAGATTAGTTCGGCTTTTACTTTCCGCCAATACTTTAGAGTAGCGTCCTTCTTATATCCGTTAGGGCCGCCGTTATGGATACGAGCTATATCTTCTATAGTAACGATCCTTCCTAGACGCTTCTCGGTAGCGTAGCGGTCCATATAAGCGAGGAAGATCTTTATAGCTTTATCGCGATCGTAAGCGTCTTCGTGAGTCCAATCTTCGTTGGCGAACTCGTTAGCGTCCGCGACGTAGCAAGCGTGAATCTGTAAAGCTCCGTAAGCGAGTCCGTCGTCTCCGATAGCTCGATCGTTTCCGTTAGATTCGACTGCGATTAGCGCGAGGATAAGTGTCATTATATTCATAGTCTTATCCTAACCAAAGGGTTCTAGTATCCTCGTCGTAATGAGCGAATATATTCGCGTCCTCGAAGTGGTTCTTATCCCACTCGTCCCAGACGTCTAAGTAGTCCGCGAAGACTTCTCTAGCTTGCTCTCTACTTATCTCTAGTTGATGAGTATCGGATACGTTAAACGCAACGAGGACGAAGCGTCTCTTACTTTTAGCGATAGCTGTTCTTAATTTCATAGGTCGTGTTAGTTATAGGATTAGTTAATATGTCCTGCGAAGATCTTACCCTGAGGAGCGTAAGCAAAGTGTATTCCTTCGAGAGCGTGTAACACTTCGATCTCGAAGTTAGTATCTTGCTTCTCTAGCTCGACGTTAATCGAAGCGATCTGAGTATCTATATGCTGTAGCTTATTGGGGTTATACTTATGTTGGTAATGACTAAAAGGATAAGCTCCGCGATGAGAGTCCTCGATGTAGTTAAAGGAGAGAGCTACTCCGTCGATATAGATATCGAAGAAATTAGAGAAGCTATCGGTCTTGGCGTTTCGGATTTCAATTTTCATAGGTCGTATTATTTTTAGGATTAGCGTCTCGCCCGCGTCGTGCGAGCGAGACTTTGTTTATTTAGGTTAAAGGATTAGTTACGATATTATAAGTATCCTCGACATCGTATTCTATTCTACGCAAGCGTCCTGCTAATTCCGACGCTTGCTTCTGAGTTAAGATTGGAGAGTATGTCCAATCGGTAGAGATATCGAATCCTTCGCTTTTAGCTTCTGCGATATCTCTAGCGGAGTTCTTATAACGAACTTGGGCGATCTTGCGATTAGCTCTACCAAGTCCTAAAGTATATTTAGGAAGAGTATGAAGATCGGAGTTAAGTTTGAGTCTTTGTTTTTTCATAGGTCGTATTAGTATTAGGATTAGAGAGATTCGATTACTCGAACGATAGAAGGAAGAGCTACGAATACTACGAAGAGTAGAGCGTAGGAGCGTGTTAGTTTTTCGAGGATATTAGTCATTGGTCGTATTATTTTTATCGTATTATCGAGACGAGAATCGCGTCGATATAGAAGAGCAAGTCGGAGATAGGATCGAGAGTCAAGGCTCTATTCTCATATTTTCCTCCACTTATCTTCGCAGAGATATCCTCCTCGACGCTTCGCGTAGCTCCTAGCTTCGTCCTTAGAGTAAGCTAGATAGCTTCCGATTCTAAAAGTTCCTACTTCGCTAAGAGGATAAGATACAGGAACTCCGATTCTATATCTCTTCCTATTCTTCCGTCTCTTCGGATCTTCGACTTGTAGTATTCCTTCGTCGATAATTTTATCGATAGCTCGCGTCCTCTTCTTACCCTTAACTATCCAGAGTTGGTCGATCTTCATTCGACTACTACTTTGCATCCAGTCCTTAACTTCTCCGTCTTTATAAGTAAAGATATGTCCTCGAACGCTTATGATATAAGTTCCGACTTTCGGAAGTCCTAAGAGAGCTTTATAAACTGTCTTACCTACATAGCGTTTTCTAGTTTTAACGCGGAGAGTCTGATCGAACGCTTTATGAATACTCGCCCAAGGTGTTGCTCTTCCTAGTCTCCTACCGAAGTAGGACATGATAGCTTGCGCTTCCTTATACTCGTATCCGCCCGCGTGTTGTAACGCTCTTACCGCGCAATCTCGATTATCTTCCATCTTACTTCTCCTCCTCTCTATCGATCCGCTCTCCGTTGCGGATAACTTTATCTCCCCAGTCGGTAGACTTTAACGTCATACCCTTGTCGGAGATTTGAGTTCTAACCATTTGCATGGTCACGTAGTAAGTAACTTCTTCGACTTGCTTTAAGAAGTCTTTCGAGACTCTCGTCTTCGAGTTATCGTCGTAGTCGTTAGCCATCTCTAAGGCTAACTTCTTTAGTGCTTTCCTGTTAGTAATCATAGGTCGTATTTTTACTGTTTAGAATTAGGAAGAGTTCCTAACTTTCGAACTACAGTATAGCAGCACCTGTTTGAGAGTCAAGGTTATTCTCAAACGGCTGCACGCGCCTATGCTAGTATCTATCGGACTTAGGAGCTATTTAGTCTTCCTCTTCCTCGTCGTCTTCGAGCCAAGAGCGATCGACTTCTTCGTCGTCTTCTTCGTCCCAGTCTACGTCGAACTCTTCGTCCGCTCGTCTTTCTTCCTTTAGCATATCGAGAGCTTCTATATATAGAGCCTTCTCGACTAGAGAGTTATTCGCTTCGTGCCAAATGCTTCCGTCCTCATACTGGACCACGATAGCATAGTTCGGAAAGTGTTCTCCTAAGATACCCTTAGCTTTTTCGAATCCGTCTTCCGTCGCCTGCATCAATAATAGATTATATGTTAATCGATCAGGTTCCATATTCGATAATCTTCTCTGCCGATTTGTATTCGTCCGAAGCGTCGCACGTTAGATCGATCTTAGATTCGTCGATAGGTTGCTCGCTCGCGTGTCCGTCTTCTCCGTATTCGTGTCCGTCTCTCTCTAGTCGGATAACAGATCCTCCTAGATTAGATACCCAGTCCGCCTCGTTATCGAACCTGCAGTCGTCGATTACGACTATATCTACTCCGTCGGACTTTGCTTCTTCTATCTTCTTAGACATCGCCCAGAGCCAGATGTTTTCGCTAACCATTCCTCGACCCCACTCCGTTCCTAGAGTCTGTAGTAGTTCTCTCGCGCTCTTTCCTAATCCTTCTATCGGACTTTCCTTTAACGACGGATGATGTAGAGCGATACTCTCGACTCCGATCGATTCGAGCATCGCTCTCATTGGCTCCGCGAAAGACATTATATAAACTATCTTATCTACGTTATCCGCTATGGCGTTAGCGACAGTAGTTTTTCCTACAGTCTTCGGTCCAGTTAGCGCGATAATCCTCATACAGTTTTAAAGTGTCTCGTTAGAAGTCCTTCGCTCTTATGATATTCGAACGCGCTCGCTCCTTTCTGCGATCCTATATAACCAGAGTTAGCGTGCCAAGCGTCCGTCGCGCAGAGAGCTTCGAGGAACTCTACTACGAGTCCGCTCTGCTCGTCGATAACGACTGGAGCCATAGACTTCTTATGATGAACGTGTCCGCATTTTAGATGTCGATACTTAGTCGCTCCCCATTCTTTAGCGAACTCCGCAGCTATAATCAAAGGCCACTTCACAGCAGGAACTCGATCTCCGTGCGCCCAGACGAGAAGATTATCTCCCCAGATAAGATGCTTACGAGGATTCGGATTAGTCTTAACTTCGATATTAGGACAGTTCGAATAGAAAGCTTCTAGGACTCTTCCTAGCCATAATTCGGAGTGAGCGGAGTGGTTACCCTCTAGGACGACGATCTCGACGCTAGGGGCTATTCTCGCAGCTATATCGACGCATTCTCGGCAAGCGGAGATAATATAATCGACTATCCTATGATAACGTCCGTCCGCGTCTAGGACGTGTCCACTAGCTGGAGTCTGATTAGATCGATTATCGACGTGTAACATATCTCCTCCGAAGACTAGAACGCATTTACTAGGACTATCCGCTCGATCCGCGAGAGCTTGCGTAGCTTCGATCATTCGACGCGACGCGATATCGCAGTCGTAGTTCTCGTCTAGAGTCTCCTTCTCGTCCGCATACATTCCTACGTGCGCGTCGTAGATATCTATCTCGAATAGAATATCGTCTCGCGATCTATTCTTTATCTTAGGAGCTTTGCCCTTTCCTCTAGCTTGGTCGCAGAGTCCTTCGACTATATCGCTTAAAAGCTCGATAGAAGGAAACTGTCTCCTCCACTCCTGAACGACTTCTCCTTGCGCGTTATACTGAACAGTAGAGTTAGCTACTTCGAGATGATTGGGCGTCGGAGCTTTAGAGCGCCAAGGAACTTCTCCTCTAGCTTCTAGTAGCTTTATAACCTTTCTTAGATTATTCCTATCCTTTCCTAGTAACTTAGCTGCCCCAGAGAAGCTCCCTGCTTTAATATAAGCGTCTACGATTTGCTGTTGGTTAGGCGTCATCTATATGAATCGATATTAGATATCGATCGTCTGTAAAGCGTTAGCTACTTCTTCCTATTATGGAAGTCGAAGAGGACTTTAACTTTTTCGGTTAAAGACGTTATGTTATAATGCATCTTAGCTAGGACTACGATTAAAGTTATTAGTCCTAAAGATACGGGCCAAAGCGCGGATATAACTCCTAAGAGTTCATTCATTTAACTTGAGAAGATCCGAAGTAGAATCCGACGATCGCTAGAGCTGCCTGTCTAACTTCTGGAAGGATAACGTATCCGCTAATCTGATCCCATTTAACTGTTTTAAATAGTCCGAAGAATCCGTCCGTCTCTCGATTAACGCTTACTCCTATATCGGTAAAAGCGACGACAGTAGGAACTACGACGATAGCGAATAGGACTACGCAAGTAATAACGCGACGCATTAAAGCTCCTCCTCTAGCTGCAGCTTCGTTCGCGGATACGTCCGCTACTTTCTGCTTCGCTAGAGTCTGCTCGAATAAACGCGCCTGCGTCTCCGCTTGGTTAGCGATCATCTTCATTACGAATCCGCTAAGTCCTCCTCCTAGCATTGCTAATAGTTCTGGCGTCATACTATTTCTTTCTAAGCTCTCTTATTACTTTTATAGCGGAAGCTGTCATATAAACTAGAGTAGATAAACCTACGATCATTCCTAGTGCTTCGTTAATAGGAGCCAATTCGATAGTGGCGATAAAGCCTCCTGTTCCGATTGTAGATTTAAAAATTATATCTTCCATTGGTATGGTTTATATTCAAGATTAAGCATCATCAGTTTTATAAGCACCCGTCACAATGAATTGGAAAGCATTTGTACCTCCACTGCTAAAGTTAAACGGATGAGTGTTAAAGCTATTGCCATTTATTCTAGAAGTATTCGCACCCTGACCAGCGGTAGTTCCTCCATCTATAAATTTTTCGACCCAAAGATAATTGTTACCGCTTCCTAAAGAACCTGTAATGTTATCATTCCCCAGATCGAGCCATCCCTTAACGGGACGGATCTCTATGTTATGGAATCCGATAGCGTCAAATGGAAGACCTGTTATTCTCCAATTCTTCGTAGATGTTTTCCAAGCAGTAGTAAAATCAGAGATGCTGATATATATATTTATCTGAACCAAGTCTCCTATTCGAACATAGTTTGCCTGCATTCGATCGTAATCATTTTGAACAACAGACCCATCGCCACTTTCTAGCTTTGGAGTAAACTGTCCTTCATCGTAATAGTTTAAGAAAGAACCACCTCTGCCTAATCTTAGCCCTGCATTAGTTGGAAAGTTTAAAGATTTTATAGTTCCAGTTTCATGCTGGAATCGCCAACGATCAGTCTCAACTGTGGATGGACCGACGTATAGGACTCCGTTAATCTTCTCTAGAGCACCTCTTAGTGCTGTTGGAGTAGATTTATCTACCATCTCTAGGACAGCATTCTCGTCAGGAGATTTGTCAGCTTTGATCGTTAGCTGATCCATTATTGTAGGCTCAGGAAACGACTCTAGGAAGTCGGTAGCGGAAGGAGGAATCGAAGGACTAACAGGAATCGATCCAGTGAAGTTATGTCCGATAACTTCTCCGTTAAGTTTTACTCTAGACTGAAGGACTGTTTGAACATTTCCGCTAGAGTCCGTCAGCTCTACTTCGAAGAAAGTTTTCACGGCCGAACTTATTCCTAGAAGATCGTAAATGCCCGAAGTGGCTAGAGATAGAGTTCCTCGAACTCCGTCTCCGCTTATATTAGTAAAAGTCTTAGTGAAGGCCGCGGGGTTTTGATATATCCGCCAAAGCCAAGTTTCCTTAGTCGTAGCGTCTCCTGTAACGAGCTTCGTTACGCTAACAGTGCTACTAGGAGTTAGTAGTCGCGAATCGATAGCAGGAATAGTCTGCGCTCCTGCAGCGTCGAATTGAACTTTAAAAACGAAGGAAGAAAGCCGCGTTACTGTTGCTGCAGCTACATCGGAGTCGATAATAGACTCTAGCTCAGATGCGCTGTGGTTGTAGTTTAAAGTGTTACTAGTATCTATCGAGTAAGTTCCGCTCGTAGGTCTAGCGTCTAGATCTCCTATTCCTACTCTTACTTCCGCGTAGTCCTGTATATTTAAAAGTCCGCTAGTTCCTGTAAGGAAGAGATCTAATACCAAAGCATCGCCAGCTACGAACTGAGCGAAGTCCTGATTCCTTAAATCTGTTGCGCTCCTAGCTCTAGCTGTATTTAGATCCTCAGAGTCGAAGTTTATAATTATAGACTGTCCCATTTAAAAAGCTCTCCGTGTCAATTATTCCTGCCACTCTTCGTGGTCTCTAACGTGTCCGATTACTTCGTCGAAAGTCTGGTCTAGTTCGATAGGAGGACGCCATCCTGCTTCGTAAATCTTACTACTATCTAGAGCGTAACGTAAGTCGTGTCCTGCTCTAGTCTTATGGAAGTCTACGAACTCGTATATTAGTTCCTTATCCATCCTATCTGCGATCTTCTTAGCTAGTTCTAGATTCGTTATCTCCTCTAGTCCTGCTATATTAAACTTAGTCATTCGACTATACTTCTCTCCGTATTCAGCGAACTCGACTTCCTTTAACATAAATAACCAAGCGTCCGCTAGATTACGACAGTCGATATACATCCTCGATCCTACTTTATCTGGCTGTCCGTGGACCGTTACGCTCTCTCCTTTATGCACGCGAGATACGATCTTCGGAAGATACTTCTCAGGATCTTGTTTCGTTCCGATCATATTCATACAGTGCGTAATCGCGATCGGAGTTCCGTAAGTTCTCCAGTAAGCGAAAGCTAGAGCGTCCTGCGCGGCCTTAGACGCAGCGTAAGGATTAGACGGAGCGATAACGTCCCACTCGTGGTGGCAATGCTCTCCGTAAGCAGATCCGAATACTTCGTCCGTAGAGCAGTGAATAAACTTCTCTAGACTAGGAAGCTCGCGAGCGAACTCTAGGATGTTTCCCATAAGTCGAGTATTCGACTCCCAGACGTAGATAGGATCTTCGATCGAAGTATCGACGTGCGAGATAGACGCGCAGTTTATAATATAATCTACGTCTCCTATCCTCGACTTAGTTCTCTTAGAGATAGGCGAATTTAGATCGTGGCAGATCATCGAGTATCGAGGATTAGCGGATACTCGCTCCGCGTCTCCCATGTGGCGAAAGGAATCGAGTCCGATTATCTTCCAGTCCGTATTCTTAATCGCCCAATCTACTGTATGAGATCCGACGAATCCTGCGCTTCCTGTTATTAGTAGTGTCTTCATATAAATTTGTGAAAGGGAACTCTCCTATATCGTAGATGTCCTCTAGTCTCTCCCTCTGTTTCGTGATAAGACTTTAGAGTAGTAAGTCCTCCTTCTGCGTCATCGTCTCTTACTACGTGATCGCAGACTGTGTGCGTTATACAGCAGAAGCGAAGTCCTTCTGGATGCCACTTGTGCCAGTTAAGATATAGATCCTGCGTTCCTCCTCCGTCGTATCCGTCGAAGTGAGCTAGAGCTGCCGCTCGCTTGCTCATAAGAGTGCAACCTAATCCAGTCCAGTCCGTCTCGATTACCGCTCCTCTCCCTGTTCCGACGTGACTATTATCGAGCCATCCTCTACGTCTCCACTTCTTCGCGTTAAGCTCGAAGACGTTTCCGCTAGGAGGACACTTCTTAATTCTCTCGCGGATACGAGACATCCTTTTATGCTCCTTCTCGAACGATTCTCTAGATGCATCTTTATCGTTAAGTCTCTCTTCGCAGGAATCTAGTAAGATTTTTAGCTTACTAGGAAGAGTCCTCTCCTCTGGTAAAAAGTCCTCCTCGATAGGATGCGTATAGCTTCCGTATCCTCCTAGAAAGCTTCCACCGCCTTGCGAAGGATAAGTAACGAATGATACGTCGTAGTAGCCTCCGTCGAATCGTAGCATATCTAGAGAGACGGATAGAGCGTTATGCGGAACTAGAACATCCGCTTCTACGCTCCAGAGAAGATCGCATCCCCATCGTCTCGCAGCGTCAAATCCTGTAGACTGTAGCGAGGCGATTAGGATCTGCCGATCCGTCTTATAGTGTTCTCCGCTCTCCTCCATATCGATCGCTATAATCTCACGATCTTCAAAGTCTTCGGCCAAAGCATCTACTCTCTTCTTACTCGACTTATCTGTTACTACGATAAGACGATGGTCCATCCCTTCGCTTTCATACTCTATAGCCGTTCTAGCTCGTCTAAGACATACTTCGAGAGGATCTAGATATGATTTAGTCGCTACGATTACTGTGGCTATTTTCATTTTATAAATTACTGCTTTCGATCAAATACTCCTGGCCCTGAATCAGCGAATGCTTGCATGGATTCGTGCATAAATATCATCGCATTTGCGGGGATTTGCTTTGTCACGAAGTTATTGCCGTCGCCAACTTGAGTCAAGCCCTCATCTACTTGCGTAGATCCATTAGATCCGAATGCGTAATATGTAGCAGGAGGAGCGTTTACATTAACTACCGCGCCATTCCTATTCGTAAAATCCCCTCCTCCTCCAGGGTTTAACACGCCTGCATACATCTTCGTTTTTTGATAGTTCGCACCTCCTCCGCCATTTTCAACTTTGAATACTCCGTAAAGAGTTGTGTCGAGCGTCGTAGATATACTGCTATCGCTCTTAGATGTGTTATAAGTAAAACCCCTAGTGCATTTTATAATAGAAGAACCGTTCTGTGAATGATCTAGATGAACATACACGCTTGGAGATGAGTAATATATGTCTCCGTAGCTTCCAGAAGGAAGGAAGGGAGCGTATTTATTAAGCTGTCCTCTAAAAGTCAGAGGAAAGTTAGAACTTAAATAGGTTCCTGATATGCTTGTATTGATAGTAACGTTTATCTGGCTGGTCGTAGAGCCAAACGCGTTTTTAGAAGTAGTAGCAGTAGTAGTAATATAAGCATGAGATATAGTTACGTCTTTACCCTCTCTTATCGCTGCGCTAATGTTGTTATTCGTCTCATACTGAACTCCTCCCTGTAGCCCCTTGTCGTAAGTTATTATATTCCTAGTAGGTGATTTTTGACCTATACCATAAGCCGTAGACCGCAGAAGATCTTCAGGGCTTACTGAGCTTATAGAAAAACTTTTCCCCTCCGTTTCATCATCTTCTCTCGTTAGTTGAAACTCTACCCTGCCTGTTCCTACGCTTGTTCCTAAAGAGCTAAAAGCGACCTCTTCCATACCGCTTTCGCCAGAATATGTCTTCGAAAAATTTACCGTGCTACTATTTAGGATCGACTCACATTGAGACGTGATTTTTCCTACCACCTCGAAAGTGCTTTCTTCCGTAGTAAATCCAGTCCCTGTCGTGGTAGTCGGCAATTGAAACGCTTGAGAATAAGTGGCAGTAGTAAAGATTATCGCCTCTTGGCTTTCTATATTAAAATCGACGAAATTGGGTGCGTTAGTGCTTGAAGCTGCCATCTTAGTAAGCTCGACTGTCTCCACTGTCAGAGTTTGGTCCTCAGAATTTGTGGTGACATTTACGATGTCTGTTAAACTGATAGTCGATGGTTCTCCTGTGTAGATAGCGTCGTAGCTAAATTGTTGGTTAAAAGGTAATTGGTTTTCATACCCTGAGAGCACAGTAGTCGATTGCGCACCAACGATGAAATCGTTACTTAATCTAGTTCCTCCCTTTGCCCAAAAGGCTCCTCCGTGTATTGATGAAACGTTATAAGTCGATCGTGCCTCTACTGCTACTGCATAGTTTCCCGTAACGTAATCAGCGAAAGAGAACTCGTTAAATGAAGTCTCTGAACTAACTCCTGTAGTGCTAATTTCTGTGCTTCCTACTCCTGGAAAGTAAGTGCTTATCGTAGTATTATATGTGTTTTGTGGTCTTCGGTTCCTAGTCGTAATCGAGAGTGATGTTTTAATTGTATAATTAAATCCAGTTGCGCGACGAGTAACAGTTGTCTCATCGCTTGATATATCTTCGAAAGTGTCTGTGAATGTGGTATCTGGTAGTCCATTACGCTTACTAATGTCGTTTGTAGAAGCCGTAGAATTAACAATAGTTTTTTTAACTCCTGCTGTCGCTCCTTGCGCATATAAAGTGAAATACGAGGAAGAGCCAGCTCCTACGTTTATTCTATTGGTTGTGCCAACGGCGGCCGCTCTCTTAACTGAATTTGATTTCGATTTACTCTGTGATCTAGTTGTAAGATAGAATCCTGTAGTAGTTCCTGCGTCAGACACTTCTGCATTTGTAGTGCTAAAGTTTCCTGGCCGAGTGAGGTATTTACTGTAGCTCTCGAATTTCGTTGTGCCAGAATAATTGGATCTACCACTTCCTGTTTCAGTCTGTCCAGACCTTGTGCTATAACTGCTATTTGCACTTAAAATATAGCCGTCTCCCGTTCCTACGCTACTAGTAGATTCTGTACGTCTAAGGTTATCAGTGTCGTCACTGAAAGCCACCATTTTTCGTTGAACGTCTAGAGTTCTTACTCCGTCCAACTTAACGGAGTAAGCTATTGCGGTATGTCTTCCTTGCGATGGTCTGTCGTGAGTAAAAGGCATTCATTAGTTAGTTAGACGCCAAGAGTAGTATATATCATTAGGATACTCTCCTATCGACACACTACTCTTAGGAATTTCAGCAGCTATTGAAACGTCGAAAGATAAATTCGAATTTACTATTTGTGCGCTTACGGCTGTCTCCTCAACTATCGCAATGACATATTTAAATCTAGTTCCTACTCCGTTCTTCTCCCAAGGTATGCCATCTGGAGGAGATGTCTCTCTCTTTAGAGATACCGACGATACTCCGTCATCGTTTCCAACTACCTCTAGGCACATATAAGACGTTCCGCTTCCGTTATTTGTAGATAGATTAGAAGGCAATACACCATTTACTAGACCCGCATTTATAACTACCGAATCCGAGCTTACGCTAATCACCTCGAATGGATGATACCTAATGACTCCTGGGACAGCTCTGGCAGGAGCTATAAGGAGAGATCCGTCTCCGTTTTGGCTTACTGTAATTCCTCCGCCCCCCGTAGAGTTATAGAGTCCATTAACGGCATCGATAAGCTCGTTCGCCTTATCCGTGTCCATTAGAGACGGAGCTTCTCCTCTGATTAGTCTCTCGATCATATAACAAAATTGCTAACGATTTCGTAGGTCTTATTATAGTAAATGTTGCCGATATACTTTCCTGCCTCGAACTTTATAGGCTCAGAAGGACCCGAAGGAGTAAAAGTAAAAGTTAGATCGTCGTCTACGTTTCCGAGCTGTCCATTTGCTGAATTAGCTTCATATCCAGCAGTCTCGATAGTAAAGGGATTGAGAGTTCCGTTCTTTATCGCAGCTAGACTCGCAGACTGATATTCGTGTTTAACGCGAACTACACAGTTAATAGATCCCTGCTTCTGCTCGCTACTAGAATACACAGATTCGTTAAAGTCTCTTACGTCTTCTATTCCTTGAAGATTTAGCCATCCGAATAAAAAACTCTGAACTATACTCGTTCCTCCTCCTCCCGTAACAGTAACCCCTGCGAACTTAGTAAAGGGGACGCTTTGAGCTTCAAAAGAATACCAAGTCGGAGGAACGATAGCATACTTAGATTCTATCTCGAAAATTCCGTTTCCTATATCTCTAACAGATTCCTCGTAAAGATAATATGTGGTCTTCTCAGGATGAGCGGTTCCGATGTCTGCTGGCTCGTAACTGGTCTTATCTTGGACTTCTTTTTCTACGATTACATAAGATTCAGGGATATTCGGATCTTTAATAAAGAAGTTAGCAGTCTTATCTAGGCTTATTCTAGAAGTTAAAGCAGATGGAACGTCGTCTATTCTAGCCATAATTTATTGCGATACGAATTTGCCTTCTAATGTAGCGTTAATTTTTTCTAAGAGTCCTTCTGTTCCGTCCTTATCTATCTGCTTCTGTAAACCAGCCTGCATTTGTTCTTCAGTGAAGACATCTCCTTTTCTTCCGTTTACAAACTGCTGGAAGCCTCCGTTTCCTAGTTTCTCGAACCTAATTCCGTCTCCCTTTCCTGCGAGATTCGAAGCCTTTCTTAAATCGTGACCAGTTAGCGAACTTTTTCTCCGCTCTTCTACTTCTTCTACTTCTTCTCCTGTCTTATTAGCTAGAGATGTCGCTTCCTCCCGAGAGACGTTATACTCTCTCATTATATCTACGATCCTCTGCGCGAGCTTCGCTCTTTTTTCTAAAGCGGCCTGAGCTTCCTTATCGCCCTTAGCTTGCGCTCTAAGAGCTTCTAGCTTCATATCCTTAATTTGCTCCTCTAATCCTTCGAGCTTCTTTTTCTTTTCCTCCTCTTCTGTAAGAGCTTTACCCTCTCCTCCTTCTCCGCCCCCCTCTTCAGACTTAGGCGCATCGATTCCTTCTAGATCTCCTGCCGCTTTAATTAGCTCCTGATACGCAGCGAGTCTATCCTTTAGAGCTTGCGCTCTTTTAGGATCTGTCTCCGTTTTAATCTGCTCCTGTAGAGTTCCTTCTAGATCTCCAGACTCTTTTATCTCTTTCTCTCTAGCGGCCTTCCGCTGAGATTCCGCTTTAGCGCGAGCTAAGTTCTCATCTTCAATCTCTTTTACGCGAGCTGCGATTAGCTCTTTCCTTTTTCGCTGACCTGCTCCGCCAACTAGTCCGTCGAAAGCTCCTTCCGACTCTAGCTCTAGCTTGGCTTGAAACGTGATGTCGTTCATCCCGTTCATAAAGATGGCTCGTCCTATAAATTCTCCTAGTCCTTCGGTCGCGTTTACTATCTTAGTAAGGAGTGAAGAAAGCGCGGACGTTAGAGTAGCGATAGCAGGAAGAAGCGTTATGCCGATCTCCGTCCCCGTCTCCGCTAACTCTTTCTTTAAAAACTTAATTTGATTAGCTGTACTATTCGCAGTAGCTGCCGCGTCTCCGTTAGCGTCTCCTAGATCTCGAATCATTATAGACTGAACAGCTAGAGCTTTCTGCGCAGCGTTCATAGCTCCTACTCCGTCGTAGATTCCTAGATTAAGCGCCTCCTGCTTTAGTCGAGCTTCGTTAATAACGATACCGAGTTGCTTCATCGGTTCGAACTCTCCGCTTATCGCGCTTCGTATCTTAGTAAAAGTCTCCTCGATAGGAAGATTATGGAAGCTCGCTATATCGCCCGCGACTTTAACCATCTCTACGGAGAACATAGAAGCGGCCTTTTCGTTTAGTCCGAACGCTTTAGCCATAGAAGCGAACGTAGCGAGAGCGTCCTGCATCTCCGCTTTCGTGCTAGGAATCGTCTGTCTAAGCTTCTCGATCTCCGCGTTCATCGAAGCCGTAGCTGGACCGAATACAGCTTTAAACTTCGAAGCAGTTTCCGCTGCAGCTACGCCTAGAGATCCTATCGCCTTAATTAGTCCTACGCCCGCTAAGGCTGCCCCCATTTTAGCGAACTGACCTATCGCGGATTTAGAGAAAGCTCTTACCCTACTCTGCGCTCCTTTAAGCCCTCTAGAGAAAGCTTTAGTATCAATTCCGATTTTAGCTAGAAGAGAGAAGTTAGCCATTATAGTTTAATCTATTAAGTTCTTTAGCTTTCGCCTGTTGGGTTATAGCGTTCCTTAGAGAATACTTGTCTCCTAGATTACGCTTTATAGCTCGCTGTAATAGCTGTAGACAGGCAGATAAGGGTAGATCGAGTATCTCTACTAGACTCCAGCCGTAACTGTCCGCTAGGCTATCTATAAGAGAGCAGATGTAAACGGAGCTTTTATACTCTTCGGATACGGACTTACTGCCGCTCTCGCTAGTATAGCCTGGAAGATCGTTTAAGGAGGACACGTAGAAACTTAGTATCTCGTTTTTAACGAACTCCGAATCTCTTATTTCGTCAGTTATCTTTCTAATCTGACTAGTCTTAAAGAATCTCCTATGCTTAGATAGACTCCATACTAGATGAACGTAATCGTCTAGCTTAGGGGCTTCTCCTAGAACGATACGATTCTCCGCGAACTCTAGCTTTAATACATCTCTAGGAGTTATATGCCTAAGCTCGAAAGGGCCTACCGACTGTGGTATTCCTAGCAACGCTTCGAGACGAAGTTTCTTCTCGAATTTCGATGCTTCTTCGATGCGCTTTTTGGCAGCGTCATCAAAACTTGCTGCCCCCCACTGCATCCTATTGGTTAGTTAGTTTTGACGTATCCGCTTACTGATAAACGCTGATAGTCCGCTTGTGTCTCGTTAAGATCTACGGAAGTAACGATAATAGAATTACTATCGTAAGTAACCGCGTCGCCTACTGCGAGAGTATGAGCAGAAGCTCCGACTTGAACAGTAAGAGATACTTCCTGTCTCTGAGGAACTACAGTAGCTCCTAGAGGCTCTCCGTCTCCGTTATCGAGATCCACGCGATTTGCGGGACTTGTTAGCGTGTAGCTTTCTACGATTAGTCCGCCGAAAGTTGTGTTTTCAATAGCGAATCTTTGATCGCCGTCTGATACAATTGCCATAATGTTATAAAGTTAGTTTTAGTGATGAATGATCTAGAGAAGATTATTTTGTCAATTTCAGGAAGTCGCGCAGTGAGTAGAATACGTATTATAGCTTGAGAAGGAAGATGATCCCCCGCTAGTCGTCGCATAGCTTGCCGAGCTAGTATAGTGCGTAGCATCTGCCGAGCTACTCGTAACATAGCTCTGAGTCACCGAGGAACTATAGCTCGTAGGAAGGTAAGACGTGAAGGTAGTAGAAGAGCCAGAAGTAGTCGTAGGAACCGTAGAACTATAGGTCGCAGTATTTACTGTGCTAGAGGATATCGTAAAATATCCAGTGCTTTGACTAGAATATGAAGAGCTAGCGGATGTCGCGAAAGTATAAGTATTCAGACTCGAATAACTAGACGAGACACTCGTAGCGCAAGTCGAACTATTAGTCGTCGAAGGAGACTGCGCCTGCTGTGGCGTCGCGTTAAAGTAGCTTGGCTTAATAGTAAACTTTATCTCATAAGTAAGAGTCGAGATCGCGATATCTCCGTCTATCTCGAAGTCAGTCCCAGAGGGCCTCATATATTTAACCTCGTAGAAAGGAAGGATAGGATCGAAGTTCGAGTCTACAGTGGTCCAGTTATCGGCATTAAGAAGCATAGCTTCGCGAACTTTCTCTCTATAAGATCTATGATTAGTCTGAGTTCCGTCTATAGATGCGTCGCTAATGATCGATATAGAAAGAGAAAAATCATACTGCGTATATTCTAGAACGCTTCCATTAACGACTGTAGGTGGATCTTGCGCTCCTCCTATTTCAGCTCGTATAGAAAGACGAGGAGACGTAAACGTATCCTGATCTAGAGAAGCGTATAGACTCGACGCTGGAAGCCCCGTAGCGGTCTCTAAGAAGATCTTAGCAGCGTCCTCGAAGTTGGTTTCTAAATCTAAATATCCCATGTCTTATTTATCTCTGAAATTCGGAAGCGCAATCGAGACGACGAGTAACTCCTACAGCGTCGTCGTGAACGGACATTACTTTAAAATTAGTAGTTCCGTCCGTTAGGATAGTCCCCTTCGAAGGAAGGATCGAGTAGTCGGATCTAGCTATGTAGAACTTAGTATCTATATTCTCCTCTCGTCCGTCCTCGAATATCTCGAAGCCACTCTCCGCGTCCTGCTTATTAGCGGAGTAAGTTTCTCCGTTACTAGGACTAGTCGTAAGTGATACGCTGATTTGAGAGATAGCGAACTTTAGATTATCAGTTATAAGATCTGTTAGACTCATCTACTTATATACGTCTGTAAATAAGAAAGCCCCCTCGACGAATCGAGAGGGCTTCTATAAATCTAGTTACTAGGACTAGACGTTTTCAATCTTTTCGCAAGCGTTGGTGTTGATGATAACTTCATCTACGCTATTAAGAACGCGAAGAACGTCGCTCTTAATTGGCTCGTCGCGATAGTCTTCTGCGGAGAATACACCGCCGTCTGGACCATAGGAGAGTGTGCGTCCGAAGCCGCCGTTGGCGAAGTCGCCTCCAGCTACTTGACCGACGAAGTATGTATTGTCAGACCAGATCTTCGAGCGAGCTGCAGTAGCTCCTTTAGCTGCGCTATTATAGCGAGTAGGAGTAATGATGATTTCATTAACACCTAGAGCGTCGAGGATAACTTGGCGGTTAGTGTATTGACCGGCTCCGTTAAAGATTCCACGAACGTCGTCTGTGTTAATCATCTCGTTAAAGAGAGAAGTCTCGATGATAAGAGCGAGGCCGTCATAGAAACCATTTCCGTTAAGACGCTCTACAGCACCTTGGATATCTACGATAGGAGTAGCTGTAGACGCACTGCTCATTACAGCTGTTCCGTCTTCTGCGTTAAAGGCTGCCGCTGCCATTGCTGCCGCTGCACGAAGCTCGTGACCGACCATAAGATCGCGCTGTAGCTTCTGAGCGATAGCGCCTTTAGCGTCGCTGATTCCGTCGTCGTTAGCTTGTGTCTCGTCTTCGTCTGGAAGGACGCCTTCGAGTGCATACTGCTTACAGGAGAAGTCCTGTTGGCCGTAAGCGAAGTCGCGACGAGCGAAGAGAGAACCAGAAGCACGCTCTTTAGAAGCGTTAAGATCGAACTGGTCTTCACCGAATGTTGGATATTGGCCATTCTTAGTAGCGACATCTCGAACAGGAAGGACGCGTGTACCAACGAATTGGTTCGCTCCGATCTTGTTAAGAGCCTCCGATAGAATAGGATTAAAAGTTGCTGATGTATATAAGCTCATTTTTTAAAAAAGTAAGTTAAGGATTACTGGAAGAAAGCGATCTCGATTACGTCTCCGTCTGCGGCAGAAGTCTCTAATGCGACTCCTACTTTAGTGTGAAGGACGACACTAGATGTGATTTTTCCATCGGCTGCTGTGTAGACGAATTCACCAGCGGTGATCGCTTCGTTAGCAGTTGCGAAAGCTGTGCCACCTCCGTTTACGAGAGAGATAGTAGTAGCTTCGTTATTAGCGGCAGAAGTAGTAGTGAGTCCGACGACGGGCTGATCCCCTACGGCACCACACTTTACTACGT
>UEXM01001663.1_pt1 | contig 17819 bp, 19 predicted proteins | sample 1796661 | NCBI WGS metagenome assembly UEXM01 (sample SAMEA4772469, study PRJEB27181) | metagenome | reverse complement strand
GAATTCTCTTAACACGCGCTGTCATCTTCACAGTGCGCGGCTGGTTCGTCTTGGTTTCCCAGAGCGTGATGCGACCTGTCTTAATATTAATATCGCTGAAGCGCAGCGCGAATGCCTCGCTCTTACGGGCACCTGTATCAGTGTAGAAGCAGAACAGATCTAGCTGGGCGTCACGGCCCGTTGAGGCGTACCACTCGATAGCCTGTAGCTCTTCTTCTGGTGTCAAGAAACGCACTCTACCCTTGGTCAACTTACGGCTCTTCATTCTATGCGGTGTGGTCAGCTTTCTGCCCCGCTCGAAGGCAAACAACTGCATCCCGAAGAGTAGACTGCCAAAGTAATTAGTGGCACTGGCAGAATACTTTCTGATTAGGGTTAGTTCATCGTAAAAGCTCATGGTCTTTTGCTGCGTGATATCATCCAGTGACAGGTTAGGTCCAAAGAACTCGAAGAGCACCTTGCCATACCACTTAAATTTCTTCTCGTTCACCGTGAGCTTGGCTGTAGTCTTCGCCAGCCTGTAGTCAACGTAAGCATCCCAAGCTTGCGCCAAGGTCCAAGTCTTGTGCTGTTCCTTGGCCTGTTCGAGCAGCCCTAACTTGAACTGCTCTAAGGTTTGCGTTGCGATTTCTAGCGTGCTGCAGGTGGCTGTCTTCCGAGCCCCCCGCACCATTGTGGAAACACGGTATTTGTCACCGCGCTTTATGATTCCTTTGGGTAAATCAGTCATAGATTATCTCCATCATTTTCTTAGCTAAAGATTTTCCTTTGGTAGTGAGTGACACAAGGCGTTGTCTGTTGTCTTCTGGGTGAATTTCCACACGAAGAATGCCAAATCCTTCATCATGTATGTAGCTTCGATCAGCCATTGAATTCATACACCTGTTGATGGTGGTCTGTGTCATGCCTAGTGCATCAGGCAGGTCACGGGTCTCCACGATTTCATTGTTACGCGCTGCTACATAAAGAAAGATCCGCGCATGGTTGAGGGTTGATTTGTAGTACACCTCTGACAAGAGGCTTATTGCGTTTTGGATTTTATCTAAGTTTTCCATAAGTTTTCTCGTAAATTTTGCGGAAGCTAATCATCGCTTCCTTTGCTCCTTTAGAAATGCCTAAAAGCTTATACGGTGCTGCTCTTGAAGAGCACTCGCGCACATAGACATCATTACGCATTTTTACGAGAGTGTACGGCGGGGCCAACGCCACCACAGGGCTTCCCCAGATAACATTACCAACCCAGTCCGATCCTTTTAGTAATATTCTTTTACTCAGTAGCCGCAACGCTTTCCGATAGTGTCTCCCAGATTGCCGTAAAAGATAAGAGCTTGACCAAACGTGCTCGACAAAACGCATATGGTTTTCCCGCTGAACTATTTTAAAAATATTCATAGCTTTGACCTTTCTATTAGATCGATTGAGATTAGCAGCTTACCTAACTGCAGGTTAACACATCGTCCATACCAATTCGTAACACTCCAGTAATCAAACTGCAAAGATTTGTTAAGAACCTCTACGCTGACTGATATTTTTACTTTATAAGTTACAAGTCGTTTCAGCATAGAATCATTCCTTGTTTTTATATTATTCATTTATATTTTCTGCGCCAATTAAACTCATGATGAGAGTAATTGAAACACCTTTCTTTAAAACGGTGGTTCTTCGCCCACAAAGGACGGTGACCAGCCAATTGATTTCTTATTATCTGGGCGCTGCTCTGCCTCGTTGGTGCCCAGAGGTGGTGATTTCTCTGGCCCAAACATCTGGACCAGAAAGGTTTGTAAGTGGGTGCTCCACTCCATCAGGTTTTGACCTCTGCAATCATCCTGACCATAAATTCTATGGCATCATCACGATCATTAAACTTGACCATGAATTCAGAATGGTTGGTGATATTCCAGACAGTCCACATGACTTTCTTGCGGTCATACTCTAGGTGTAAATTGATATCCATTATTTGCACTCCTTATCTGCAGCTTCGTCTAGCCTGTTCATCAGCACTGCCAGAGCAACGCCAAGATCTTTGAATGATGCCTCTTCTGCACACTGCCTGATGGTATCCCAGCGGTGCGGCTTGCAGTCGGGGTTAAGCTGCCTTGTCAGGCGCACATCACCATCAGGGCCGTGGCTCATCTTAAACCTAAGAGGCTCTTCCTCTGGCTCTGGCTTGTGACCTAGAGCCTCGAAGGAACCCACCGCATTATCATTGAGGAAGGAAAGCAAGCTTGGCTTGTCTGTTGGCACCTCAACGATCCGCATGGCATTCTTAAACTGCTTTCGAGCATCGGCTTGTGTGCCTGTCCACTCGCCTTGATTGTTTGTGTAAAGTTTCATTTTTTTAGCTCCTCATGGGTTGGCTGTGGGTTCAATGGCTCGCCTGTTTTTGGGTCAAGCCACAGGTTATGGGTTAGGTCATATGAGTAAGTTTTAGCGGCCATAGGGTGTCACCTTGACCTTGTGGGGTTCTGCAGCATCGCGCCGCACCTCGAAGCGAAGACCACCTAAGCAATCACGAGCCGTTATGAGACCGTGCTGGCGTGACAGTTTTCTTGCCTCTGCCATTTGCTTTTGGCGCGATAGATTGCACAAGATTGCTAGTGGCTTGGAACGGTCAAAACCCGCATATAAGTAAATGGTCATTAGAACAGTCTCCCTAAGGTTTGAATGATTTGCGGCAGGTGGAGGATGAGGACTGTAAACAGCCCAAACCCTATAAATTCACGAATAAAAATCAGCATTGGGTACCTTTCGATATCAGTTAGATTGGGCTGTGTTTTTGGCATAGGTCAAGCAGCCTTGAGTTTGATGGACAAGGACATAACCTGCAGCCTCTAGTTCAAGCTTGCGGCGCTCTGCCCTGCGAATTGATATAATGCTGTAATTGTTCCAAGTGACATATTGCATGGTTATTTACCTTTTTGGGTTAGATTGCATTAATGGGTGATGAAAACAACAGGTTTCTTGGCGGTCCAGCATAGACCACAGGCACCACAGTCAGGCACAAGCGTCTCTTCATCTTTCTTGGCATATTTGCCTGTAGCCTTGCTAATTTGCGTAGGGCACAAGAAAGCTTGCTTGGCTTGTACTGCAGCAACAGCGCGTTGATCGTCATAAGAATTGGCTGTCCATGTTGCATCGTCGAAGTTACCTGAAAAGCGGATTGCAAACCTATCAGGGCAAGCATTGCGCAGCGATAGGATAGCTTGACCAATTTCACGTTCGAGCTTGTCATCCGCGTTGGGCTGGTTTGCAGTGTAACCATAGATGTGAAGGGCAGGAAATTTGCCAAGCCAAGAAGCCCATTTTGCAACATATGACACGCTGTAGAAATCGCCTAGAATGTGCAAGCGAACCATAAACCCGCGCGGATGTTTGCGCTGCAATTCTGCCAATTCAGTTTCAAGCATTGCTTCAAGGGCAGGGCCAGCTTGATACCTAAAGGCGTACATCATGTTATTGCCATAACACGTTTCCCAATGAGCACATGAGCGCGGGCATGTTGCACGCTCTTCAAGCGTCAATGTGTAAATCGGAAAGCCTGTAAATTTACCTTTAGTGATTTTCTTGCCAAGCTTGACGTTTGTTGACCGCTTGATAAGCAATTCAGTCTTGCCCATTGTTTCGCGGTTGGCTTGCTTCACACGGTTGCCAAAAACTGTTTTAGCGTTGGCAATTGCAATCTCTGTTTTTGATAGGGTTTTCATGGTTATTTACCTTTTTGGGTTAGAATTAAACGTCAATAAATACTGGTGTAGTGGGTTTTAGGAATATCTCATTGCCTGTATCCCAATTGGTGCAAGAGTAATTGGCAGGTCCAAACATATCTTTACGGTTATAGTGGTTTCTTACGAATTCGTGTTTGGCGTCTGCTTTGCGCTTGAATGTGTCGCCTTGCTTAACTTGCTTTAAAAGAACTTGTTTCATGGTGTCGCCCCTTTCGGCTTTTGTGTGAATGTGACCAATTATCTATTCGCATATGATTAGACCGTCAACAATTAATTTGCACCATGACATGCAAAGAACACAAAAAAACGATAGATAACACCAATAAAATATGGCTGAACTGCAATAATAAAAAATTTTAAAATCGTGATAAGATCTATTGATATTTGGGATAAACCCATAAAAAACTTGAAGGGCTGGCCGTGATTTACTCGCAGTTTCTGCAGGGTGATTTGCAGGGTGATTTGCTGGCCTTGCTGGACCTATCGAAAACTGCAGGGAAGCTACAGGAAAACGGCAGGGAAACCATGCGAAAACGGTAGGGAAGAAATAAAGAACCGGCGGCAATTTCGCGGCATCGCGCAGCACCTGCAGCGCCCATAAAAATAAGGTGCGTAGCAGTGCCCCTAACTGTTACCGGAGGCCTTATTTATATGACAAATCCGGTGCTTGGTGCAGACTTTTGGTGCAATGCCGGTCACCGCTGGCGCTCGCAGCCATAAGGTGCATGGGGGGAATCGCGGCTGGCAGGTATATCGTATACCCCCTCACAGTTTTCTTTCAAAAACATTTTGCCTACTCATAGCATCCCATAGACCTGTAAGTAACCAGTAGCCAACCAAAGCTGGCCCTATGCTAACTATAAACACCATAACGCTTAAAGTAACCAAGTAGGGGATGAGGGAGCCTGCAGTAATCATACTAGCTCACCTCAATGTCACATATAGAACCTATAAGACCTACAGTCTCTATTGGCTTCCCGTAGTTGTTATAAGCAGCACCACCAATCAGTCTAGCTTCTTCTACCTTCTTGGCTTGTCGTAGCTCTCTGATTTCTTCAACATCTCTGTAGTGTCTTACAGATTGCTCATAGCTGGCCTCATAGGGCTTAAAGACTATATTCTCGTGGGTGTTGAAGGGCATCTTAGCATCTAGGGGTCCACTCATAGACCCTTACCGTCACCTACAAGTTCCCAACGCATACACCAAGGACATTTATGGTGTGCCGCTCTGTTGATGTCACCTCTAGTTATCCCGATATCCTTTAGATCTTTATCGGAGTGCATCCTTAGTTTGTCTGCAGCCCAGTTAGCATTCTTGTGGAACTTATAGTCCTTCCACATCTGTAGTATGTTCATAGCTGTAACACCTATCTTAATAGTTAATGATATGGGTTACACTGGTGGTGCTCATCTACAGCATGAATTAGCATGTCATAGAAACTAGCAGAACCTTTAGACCTTACAGTTACCTAAAGATCTAAAGGTTACCTATAGCTATACCTATATATACCAACAGGGGCCTACCCTAAGGGGCAACCTAATTGATTTCTTCATGTGTTCAGAAGGTTACCAGTAGTTACTTGAAGCATGGGTATCTAAGTTGTCTCCAAAGACTACAGCTAGACCCATGCCAGCTTGTGCTTGCACTCTTCTAACTTCATCCATGAGCATCTCTTCACGCCTTGAGGATATCTGTTGTTCTGCATCCTGTGCCATTGCGTCTACCCAATATTGGACTGCCATTGCCAGTGCATCTAATCTATCGTCATTTGATAGGGCACCTCTGTCATTGGTTATCCTAGTAAGCTGATACATCAGTTGGTATCTGAGGGATTGTTCAGGTGGTAAGTGCTGGCAGCTATCGTAGTCTTCTTTGATAAGCTTTTTGTCCATCACTAGCTTGTGTTGGTTCATCACAGGTTCGAGGACATCGATGATGCGTTTCTCTTTCTGTGTGTTATGCCTGACCTCTGAGAGTGTCACAGGATATATCTTACTGAGGATTGGTGTCATCAGTTGGTTAAACATCCCGTCACCAAAGTTACTCTCAACGATAATCTCATTGACCTCTTCATCCCTTGCGATACCTGCAAGTTTCCTAAGAGCTTCCTCAGAGTAGCCACCAGCTACACCGCTACACCTTCTGACATAGAGGTATCCATTGAGCATCTTAACGACTGCATAGCCTGTTTCATCCTTACCTCTACCTGAGGGGTCAATGGACATTACAGACCCTGAGTATTCGATGAACTCATTGGGTATGTGCATAGGTTTGTGGTAGTGGTCACCATTGAATGCTACGTTAGGAAGTTCCTCAACTATGTACTCATTCCCAGATGCCCATACGAGCCTCTCAGGGGCCTCGTGAGTAGGGATGTCCATTACTAGCAGGTCACCTACCTTGAGGGGGTATCTCTCAGCGTCAGAGAGTCTTGTATCGAGCATGAACTGCAATGCGAATCCTGATCGACCGTAGGAAGCTTCTCGTTCCATTAGGTCGAAGTCAGAGAACCTATCAGGGTCTGTAGGTTTACCTTCTAGCTCTGGGTCATCTTCCAGTTCTTTGAGTACCTTTGGGGCTATCTTATTACCGTAGCCTGTCATCTGGTCTTCGTTAGGGTATCTAGCAGGCCAGATGCGAACCTTGTAGCCTCTCTCAGGTAGTTTGTTGTATAGGCTCTCTTGGTTCTGTGGTGTACCTAAGTAGATGATACGTCCATCAGGTTTCAGGATAGCATCAAATTCCTTAACAGCTTCTGACAGTCTATCTCTCATGCCCTGTGTCATGGAGTTATTAGGTACTTCGATATCATCAGCGATAAGAACATCAGCACGAGACCCAGCTAACTGGCCTGTAATACCTACAGACTTAACTGAGGGTGCGTGTGATGCAGCCGCTGGTCCTACATCGAAGGATATCTTAGATTGCCTCTGTTCTTCTCTAGGTATCAGGTGGGCTAGTATGTCCATCTCTCTGATTAACCTGAGGGTAAAGGTTGTAAAGTCATCTGCTCGTGTCTTAGAGGCCGACACGACCAAGATGTTTAACTGAGGGTTCATGTAAAGAAGCCAGACCACATACGCTGAAGTAATCCATGACTTTCCAACACCCCTGAAGGCTTCAACGATAATTCGTTTGTCACCATTCTGGATGTGTTTAGCTATGTCATATTGTACTGGCGTAGGGTCTGGCAGATTCAAGTGCTTCCATACTACGAACAAGAATTTCCTAAAGTCTGATAGGGGGTCTTTATCCGTAGGGATGCCTAAGGATGTTGTGTTCTGAAACATCCCTAGTGGCGCATCTCGTTCTCATCTGCATCTTCGTCACCAAAGCTAGGCAGGGTCTTTACAAGCTCACCTAAAGGTGAACCTTCAGCCGCAAGTCCTTCAATATTATTATCTTTTAGGAACTGACGGGCTACGTTTAGATCTGAAGCTTTTGCCTCAGGGTCGTTGATACGGGCTAATAAGTTCTCAGCTAGTGTCTTGTGTAATAGCTCTAAGAGTTCTCTCTCAGTCATTTAATCTTCTCCCTAGCTATACCTTTAGACTTCTCGAAACTTCTGAGCCCTCCAAGCCCTAAGAGGCTGAGTGTCAGAGTCATAAGTTCTCCGGTATTGAGCTTTGGTAAATCGATTTCAGGCATCCATATAATGATTGCCCATTCTGCAATTGGCATCAGGAAGAATTGAGTTAGTAGACCTAGAGCACAGATCCACATGATTGCTGGTCTAGCTCCGCTTACGAATATAGATGCGTGTTTGCTTTGCTCTATATTAGCCTGTGCATTTGCCAGCATAGCTTCACTCATGTGCTTTTCGCTCATGGTTGCTATTTCGTGTGCTAGTTTAGCTTTCTGGTCTTTATCTTCAATAAATTGGTCGAGCAAGTTTGCCACAGGCCCGACCAGTGCAGTTATAAAACTCATATAAAATCCTTAGTGAGGACTTCTAGTTGCCATTAATTCTACCGACTTTCGGATTGCCTTAATGTTCTCATCAATACGAGCCATAGCTATTGCCTGTGACTGTACTAAGTCCTCAATCTTCTCTACGCGAAAATCTAAAGTAGTGATTGCCGCTGCGTTTCTATCAATGTCTGACATCATCATACTGACTGTCCAGACTATTGCTGCGCCTTGCACCACCAACCCGAATATCAGGGTTAGCGGTACAGACTTAGATAGATGCCAATTATCGTCTGGCATTAATCGCGGGTGCCTTTAGGCCCTACTTTCCACCAGCGGTCATAGCTGGGTTCTTTCCACCATGCGACAGTACCACCAGATACTTCTGGGTCATCGCGGGTGTATTGGTCTTCGCTATCATTGCCATAGACAATGAGTTCAAAGTCTTGTGGGTACAGGGCGTCACTGAAGTTATGCCCAATCCCATATTGATCTAAATTGTCGAGTGTAATGCTCATAATGAAATCTTTCTTAAAATTATTCCTCGTCTGGCTCGTCTGGATCTTTTTCAAACCAATTAGGGTTTAATGTCCAAGTAGTGCCATCGAATAAATATTTCTTACCAACCCAATCTTCTGGCACATTTGTAACATCTGTATAGAGAGTTGAATTAGTATTGTTTAAATCACATATTATGTTTTCAGCAGGATTTCCGATAACAATATTATCGGCTGAAAGAGTTATAGTTTGGCTATCTTCTTCAAGATACCGTGAAATGTTGTCGCTGTTTTTTACAATAGTTTTCATTAGACTATCCCTTTACCAAAATACTTGAAGAAGATAACGCTATGCCAGCAACAGCATTAGGTCTGTATGAATTAGCGATTGTATTTAAACTTCCATCAACTTGAACATAATAAGCCTTTCCCGTAGTCAATCCCGATTGGGCATCGTCTATGCTTCCAACACATTGTATTGTAGCTGTTGCGCCATTTGAATAAGCTGCATCAGAAAACCCAAGAAAATTAGTGGTACTTAGATTAGTATTTGCATATCCAACTGTAGCAACAATACCCGCCCCATATGGATTGCCTGTACCCCTAAAAATAAATACCATTTTATCTGCATTGGTATCGTATGTTCCGTGGGGGTAATAAAAATTTCCCGCACTAAGATATGTTACAATGCCATTTGAATCTAATTCTATATTAGACCCCGTTATAACAAGGCTTGCATACTTACCACCGCTAGAATGAAAACTTAAAAGCATATTATCTGCGTCAGGGTTATAAGTTAAATCTACTTGAGTATTATAAGTTTCAGTAGTTATTGAATCTTGAACTGAAAATGCTGATCCAACAGTAGGCGTTGTTCCACTTATAGACACTGTAGAAGCTAAAAAATTGTTGGGGGAGGGTTTTCCACTATCCTTATAAGATATCACATTTATTGAATCAGTAGGATAGTAACCCGCTGCATAGGTTTCAGTATTTCCCGCAGTAGTAACAGCAGTTCCAAAACTTGCAGATGTTCCGCTTATCGTGGCAACTTGTATATTAGCTGTTGCGCCATATCCTTGCTTATAAAAACAAAGAATTTTTTGGGCGCTCGCATCGTATGATAACTGAGGTTCATAATATATACGAGTACTTGTTACAGAAATCTGAGAACCAAAGCTTAAAGATGTTCCGCTCATGGTTGCAACTATTGCTTTTGTGCTGTCATAATTGTCTTCGTGCAGTATTAAATGCTTCCCAGCGTTTACATCATACACAGCTTTCATATAAGCAGTTTCATCGCTGTTAAAAGTATATTGACCCCCAACAGAAACACTTGTTCCGCTTATAGTTAAAACCCTAGCCCTGCCATATCTGGGGCTAGTTTCGTTATACACACAAAGAAATCTATTCTGACTTGGATCGTAGTTTAAAAACGCTGAATAACTAGCAGCATAATTAATAGTTGCTACGCTACCAAAGCTAATAGATGAGCCGCTAACAGTTCCAACAACACCTTTTAGATAATAAGGAGAAACAAATTCTTTAAATAAAACAAGCACTTTATTAGTACTAGGATCAAAAAGAGCATCATAGATTTCAGAGTTTGCTGAATTAAAGTTAGAGCTTTCTGAGCCAACTGACCCCGCAACCTCAGAGCCTGTTACTGCACTAACTGTTCCATTAGAGTTTAAAACAACGGTATCACCATTAGCTAAAGCGCCTGACGCAACAGCCGTTACTGAACCTCCGCCGCCAGCAGCCGCTCCAATTGTAGCCGCTGTTGTGCTGTCTAAGCTGGCAATATTTTGCAATTGCCTACTCGAACTGAGTACATCAGTACCAGCAATCTCAAGGCTATTAACATTTACATTACCAGCAGCCGTTATATTGTTCGTTCCAAAACTTACATTTCCAGTAAACGTACCACCACCGAATGGGTTACCAGAAGGTCCAGTGGCACCCTGAGGACCAGTATTACCGGTCGCACCTTGCGACCCTGTAGGCCCCGCTGCACCCGTAGCACCAGTGTTACCCTGAGGGCCTTGCGCCCCTTGTGGACCAGTAGAACCTTGCGGTCCTGTTGGGCCTTCATCACCTGTCGGTCCTTGAATACCCTGAGGTCCAGTTCCACCAGTTGCACCAGTGTTACCTGTGGCACCCTGTGGGCCTGTTGAGCCTTGAGGACCAGTAGCACCTGTAGCACCGCGAAGGTTTACATAGCTTCCCCAAGACCCGTTAGGATTCTTAAAGCGAAGGCTATAACCAGACCAAGCATGTTCAGGCGCTGGGCCTGTAGAACCTGTAGCTCCTGTAGAACCCGCTGGGCCTGTAGCTCCAGTTGGGCCAGTGTTCCCTTGCGGGCCTTGCGAACCTGTAGAACCTGTTGGGCCAGTAGCACCTTGTGCGCCTGTAGCGCCCACTAAGTCTGTGTAGCTACCCCATGTACCATTAGGGTTCTTGAAACGAAGACTTGTACTACTCCAAGCATGTTCTGGTGCTGCGCCTGTTGCACCTGTAGGGCCAGTAGCACCCGTAGAGCCAGTTGGACCAGTAGGGCCAGTAGCACCTGTAGGGCCTTGGGGGCCAGTAGCACCATCATCACCCGCTGGACCTGTAGCGCCCTGCGAGCCTGTAGGGCCAGCATTACCTTGCGGTCCTTGAGCGCCTGTATTTCCTTGTGGACCCTGTGGACCTGCCGCACCTGTAGCACCAGTTGCACCTGTTGCACCTTGAGCGCCATCTGCACCGTCTGCACCAGCCGCACCATCTGTACCTTTCTGTGCAACCTTCTGCCAGTATGTTGTATTTGTTGTTGCTGTGCCTGTTGGCACATCTTGTTTAGCAACGTATGTTTCACCGCTATGGTAAACGGCATCCTGAGACACATAGGTTGTCGAAGAACTCCAAGTTCCTTTCCATCCAATGCGTACCCGTCCAATATTAATTGTTCCCATGTGTTACACCGTACTCACTGAAAGGTAACCATCTGCATTGATCGTGAAATCATTGTCATCAGCATCACCGTAATATTCTATTTCAAGTTCCCCATCCGAATTGATGTCGAACCTACCGAAAGCCAAACCAAGGGGCGTTGCCCCCATGTTTCCTTGAGGGCCTTGTGAACCCGTTGGGCCTGTAGAACCTTGCGGTCCTTGAACGCCTGTAGAGCCAGTAGGACCAGCGTTTCCTTGCACGCCCTGAGGCCCTTGGGAGCCTGTTGGACCCGTGGAACCTGTTGGTCCTTGAGAGCCAGTAGCTCCAGTCGCTCCTTGGTCACCAGTAGCACCAGTTGCCCCTGTCGGGCCTGTGGCACCAGCAACGCCTTGCGGCCCTGTTGGCCCTGTTGGACCAGCATCACCGTCAGCACCTTGAGCGCCTGTGTTCCCTGTAGAACCTTGAGGACCAGCGGGGCCTGTTGGGCCTATGTTACCTTGGGAACCTTGGGAGCCTGTAGCGCCTGTCGCGCCTTGTGGACCTTGAGGCCCAGTTGCCCCTGTAGCTCCAGTTGGCCCTTCATCACCAGTTGGACCAGCGGGGCCTGTAGAGCCTGTGGCTCCCTGTGGTCCTGTGTCTCCAGTAGCACCACTACTACCTTGTGGACCATCTTGACCTGTAGGGCCTTGAGAACCTGTAGGGCCTTGTAAACCTGTTGGGCCTTGTAAGCCTGTCGGACCCGCTGGGCCTGTGGAGCCAGTAGCACCTGTAACGCCCTGTGGACCCCGTGGGCCTTCTGAACCGTCTGGGCCTTGTGGGCCTGTAGAACCTGCAGGGCCTGTTGGTCCTGCTTGGCCTTGTGGACCTTCTGAAAGGTAAAAGGCGAGGTTACCAGTTGTTGGGTTATAAACATTATATCCCGCTGACCCATAGGGCAGGGAGTTCATGCTGGTTGTCAGATTGTATAACTGGTCACGAACACCTTGAGCGCCAGCTAAGATTGAAGCTCCAGAGGTATTCACAAAGCCTCTGGTAGCTACCTCATCGTCAGCTTGAGGCTCACCAATGTTTGATAATCTGAAAGTCTTTGCATCCCAACGGCCTGTGGCATCGTTGAGTTCCATAGAGTTTTCAGCCCTGTCTCTAGCTTCTTCTGACAGGTAGATTGCTTGTTGTGTTGCGAGGTCTAAGTCAGCCTCGAAGAGGGTAGAGCCATCAGTAAAGTCCACGAGTGGTACTGTTGATGTAGACCGCTTAATAACCACCAAGCTGCCAAGGGCAGGGGCAGTATTAAATTGAATTGTTGAATCGTTAATAAATGTAAAGTCTGTCGAAACTACACCAGCTACAAGAACAACCACATTCGCACGAGCTATATAACTGAACGTGATAGAGTAGTCTGTGGTAGTACCATCAGCCGTGTACTTGACTATGGAGTCAGCCATGTCTTCTCCTAGAAATGAAAGACCCCGCCGAAGCGGGGCCTGTGGTTGTTATTGTGTGATTGAAAATTCTTTGACTAAACCGTCCATGTTTTCTCTTCTTCCACCATTAACCACAGATCTTTTAATCCTCTGGTTCATAGAATGAATTCGAGCTAACTCAGGAAACTCTCTAAATAATAGAGCTTTCGCACGTTTCTTATAAGCCTCAATAACTACGTTAATTGCAGCCACACGAGGGTCATCTGCAGATGGAACAGGAATAGCTTCCGCATCTTCACTGAGCTTTGCGTAACGCTTACTTTTGATTACTCTGTCTAGCTCTTGTATCAATGTGCGTTTGTTGGACATTGTAGAATTACCAACTAACTCATTGTAACGCTGAAAGACCTCAGGAGATAATTCAATATCCCCTAGTTTTCTTTGAGGACCAGCGAACCCGTGATTCAATCTACGAAGTTCATCGTAAACTCTCGACGCTACATGTTCACCGCTATCCACTTTCTTTTGACGAACAAAGCCCAGCATATACTCAGGAGTATCTACAGCTTCGCCTGTTAGCCAATCGTGTTTAACTGCGCCTGTATTCATCCCGTATATACGAGCTTTTACCTTGTCAGTTAATGAACGCAGGTCACGCATATGGTCATCACCCATTTGGTTCATTTGGTATTGTAAGCCAGAGTAAGGAACTGCAGAAGCTATACGACCTTCTACAAAAGCCATAATCTCCCAAGGTTTAGCACCACCGTTAAAGATGTTCATGGTGTCGTTGAGTGACATTAGGTATGTCTTAGACATCACGTTAGATGCGACTGATGCAGCAGCCATTGCAAATATCTCATCAACCTCAGGGTCTGGGTTCTCTTGGGTGTACTCCTTCAATTCGTAGTAGTCACCTATGAGACCAAACAACATACCGTGAGGGTCTAGCTTCTTCAGTTCTACCCATTGCGGGTTTTGTGAATCACCTATGTTTATTGAGTATGGATGCCAATCCGGTGAAGCATTCCAAAGTTTTGCTTTGTTCAGTTCACGCTTATAGCTTGGACCGCCACCAGTGATACGACCTTGCATAGCCATATCTAAAGCTATTGCAGTTACTGCGACACCTACTGCCTGTTGACCAATGACCATTGCACGTTGGTCTGGGGTTCCTTCACGCAAAAGCTGACGCTGCCTACCAGCCCATAGACCTAAAACCGGAACCCGCTCAAAAGATACCCGCAAGATATTTGTGGGTGTCTGGATGAACGGCATGACCTGTCTCAAGATTGGGTGCTGGTTAAGAGCCTCTTGTACCTTCTTACCTAAAGTTCCTTCTCGAAGCGGTGTAGTGAATGTAGCTTCACGAGCTTCATCCAATGCGACCTTAGCCATTGAAGAGCTATGGTTATATGTACCAATATTTTCGTTGATGAATAACTCTTTAGCTTTTGCATCATCTGTCACTTTACCCAGTAGAACCATCTCTTCCCACTTTTCAGTGAGGTTCTCTTTGGTTAATTGTGCTCCACTAATGGTATCTTCGATATAAGCTGTTCTCTGCGACTCTAAACTATTTTGCCGAAATCCCATCTCACTTAGCTGTTCACTGCTCAACCTACTAGAGTTAGCCATTACCTTAGCTTTAAGCCTTGAGCGAAACACAAGCTGCTTAAAGAATTCATCTTCAGCCTGTAGTGTTCTACCTGCACCTCTTATGAGCTTACCTGTAATACCACCAATCGCCCGACTGTTACCTGCCTTCTCGAAGTCAAACTTAGATGCAGTATCCAGAACACCTTCCTCACGATACCAAGACCGGAAAGCATCAGCCATTGCACTCTGCCTACCTGCCATAGTTCCTGAAGCTAGATATTTTAAACTGTCTCCAAGTTCAGACATGAGGTACATGTATTGTCTTGCACCTTCCTCAATCTGTTGGATTGAAGCCATTCGATCTGCCTTCCCCCGTCTAGGGTTAGGCGTTACAACTCCCCATGTACCACCAACCATCCGCTGCGCTGGGCGCATCAAGAGGTTAATAGAGTTAGAACCAATGTTCATTGCATGGGTTCTAGGTCCAGATAGAATAGCATTCAGCCATACTTCGTTGATGACACCCATGACACCACGCTTCTGAGCTTTACGGGCAATCTTAGCAACCGCTGCAGGGTTACCTTTAGCTCCCTTCAGTTGTGCTGCAAGCTTCTGAATTTTCTTAGAGCCACCATATTGAGCTAGTCGATCTAGTGTTATATCTCCAAGTGCATCCGCTGTACGAATACGACCTGCAGATACAGCCCTAGCTGATGCTGTCTGCATACCCTTCACGCTTGCTTGTAGGTCTGCGTGTAATTCAAGCATGTCCACGAGCTTACGTTCTAACTGTGTATCCACATCTCTAGTCAGCTTTAGGTTCTCTATTTGATCTACAAGTTCAGAAATCTGCTTACCTGTAGACTGCAGAGCCATCTTACCTGCAACAATACGAGGTGCTGTGTCACGACCTGCAGCCTCTAGCTGTGCGAAGTTCTTAGCAACCATCCTTGGGTCACCTGCAATATCCTTGAGTTCTGCCATTGCTAAACGCTTTACCTCATCAAGAGATTGGCGCTTATCGAGCTTCATGCTCTTCAAGACACCGCCAGCATCTAAGGCATCGTGGATCTGGTCCATTACCTTTACAGCATCTAAAGGGCCATCCATCTTGCTATAGTTAAACAGGCCAACGCTATCACCCATCTGGTTGATATCACTTAGCTGTACAACCTGACCTTCGTTTAGCTTGCGAGCGCGAACTGCAGCATCTCTAAATGCCTTGACGTTCACTACTGATGAAGGAGCCTTTGGGGCTTTAGGTTGTTTAGGTGCTGCAGAGTCCACAGAGGTCGCTACAGGAGCGGAAGGTATCTCTGGTGATGTAGGGGAGTCTGCAGAAGCTTTAGGCGCTGTAGGAGCCTCTGAGGACTCTACCTTACTTGTAGAGTTCTTGAACTTCGCTTCAGCTTGTAAATCCCTAGCACCAGTTGAAGGGTCAAATACCATCCCCTCATCAGTAACAAACTTACCTTCAACCATCTGGCCTTTAGGTTTACCCGCTAGATCTGCGAACTTGGTTATTTCTTCTTCGAGGGCTTCCGCTTCGTCGAGGGTTTCTTTGGATATTTTACCATTTGTTTGCAGTTCATTTGTAGCTTTTCTCCTTGCCTTTGCATACTTCAATAGGACAATTACGGTATCTAAGCTGCCACCTATTAGCGTACCTGTACCTGCGTTCTTTAACCGATTTACCCATTCGCTTTCATCATCATTAGCTAGGATTTCAGTTATAACATCATTCCCGATACCAAACTGTTCATCTAACATTCTGACTAGGTTTGCATCATCAGGGTCAAACATAACACCATCAACGATAGCACCACCTACGAGACCACCTTTAACAGTAGAAAGCGTCTTGAGCTTTGTAAGCTTTCCGACACCTACCATACCGCCAATGAACTGAGTGATACCCTGAGTAAGGCCACCAGCCATCGTGTCACGTTCAGATCCGAATATCGTTGCTTGGTCTGCGAACTCTTCCAATCCAACATCCTCAAAGCCTTGAGACTGTAAGCTTGCTGAAGCTTCTTCCTGAGTACCAAAGCTGATACCAAGAGGTGAGTTCTTATCCCTGTAGATCGTCGAGCCACCAAGGTTCCTATCTAACCAGCCAGAAGCTGCGTCATCTACGTCACCTATGAATTCTCCGGTTTCCCTAGCGATACCTAGAGCACCTTCGACAAGGCCCTTGCCCATATCTTCCAGTACGCCATCGCTAGGCTCACCGATTACTGATGCCGCTGCACCATCACCCCATTCTTGATCGAACATCCCAAAGTGTTTCGGGTTATCCTTAATCCATTGAATAGCATCAGGAGTGAGGTCAAAGTTGTTTACTTCCTCTTCCATTATCTAACTCCTAATTAATTTTTCTTTGGCATTGGTGCTGAAGTGTTAGCCTCGCTACTCCACCAATCTGATAATCTTTTTATCAACCCAGCATTATCTTTTGGTTTCGTATTTTCTTCCACTACAGGTTGTTCGTCTGGGTCACGACTTACTCTGATTGCTTCTAGAGCATTATCTGCTTCAGTAACTTTTTCCTGACTAACGTATATTTCCATGTTCGATTGAATGATCTGCTTCGCTTTATCGCGCATCATCTCACGGGTTACCGGACCTTCGATACCAGCTTTCCACTCATCGTACTCTTGTTCGATTGCAAACCTAGCTCTCATCACGAGTGCTTTATTAGACACAAACAGACCACTATCGTCAGTTTCTGTGACAACTCCTATGAATTGATCGAAGATCTGTTTTACTGGTGAGTTAGCATCGTTGTAGTCAAACTTTTGAAGTTTACCTTCTTTATCTACACGCTGTTTAAACTTACCTATAGCTTGCATAGCGGTGTTAAAGGTTATCTCTTTGTCTTCTATACCTTGAGATAATAACGCCATCAGATCAGAAGAACTCTCAGCGTTATTAACATTCTCAAATAACTCAGCAACAGCGGCTGGAAGGTCTTCTGAAGCACCTTCTTTTTTCATTGCATTAAAGAACTGTCGAAAGGTCTTAGCTTCTGTACCTAAGTTGTTTTCAACCATATTAACCAACACTGCCTCAAATTCAGCTTCAGCGTTAGGGTCACCTTTATAAGCTGAATCTGCAGCTTCAAATGCCTCGGTTTCTAGTTGAGCTTGTAATTTGTCTCTAGCTTCTTTTTCTTCTCTTGCTATCCTTACATCTTCAGCTTGCCTCGAACTGGCAATGCGGCTTTCTGAAGCCATTACTGAGTTCCTTACCGATATAGAACTACCTAAAGTTCCTGTACCGACTTTAATTTCATCAAGAATAGTAAGAAGATCCACATCATCATTTTCTTCTGCAGTTACTAGCACTGCATCAACTAAAGCTTTATTAACTTTTTGACGATCCATGCCGTTTACTTCAGCGCCATCAACTTTACTTTGAATCCAATCCGTAAAGCTTTTCATCTTTTCAGGGGTAATATCACCACTGTCATATAGACTATCTGTATATGCGCCAATCTCCTGACCAAACTGGATGTAATTCTGTTCCCGCTGCCAACTGATATTCTTAGTTTTCCAAGAGGATATGAACGCTGCATTAGCCTTCTGTGTGGTTGGTGTAAGAAACTCAGCCAGTTCTGTAGGAGCAAAGCCTGACAGATCGTTAGCTTCCACAAACTTGTCATAGAAATCCTGAGAGAACTTTGCAGCCGCTGCAGGGTTACCATTCTTGTAAAGCTGTTGAGCTTCCA
>UEXM01001662.1_pt1 | contig 17825 bp, 28 predicted proteins | sample 1796661 | NCBI WGS metagenome assembly UEXM01 (sample SAMEA4772469, study PRJEB27181) | metagenome | reverse complement strand
AGCAGGGGAAGCAGTAAAAGAAAGAACACAAGGTTTGCTTGATCAAGTAGATATGGCTTTTGAACAAATAAATCAATTTTTTCTAGATGGGGTTAAAAGAGGAAAATTTGGAACTAAAGAAGAAGAAGTTATAGCTAGATCAATTAATGAATTTTTATTTCCCTTAACAAAAGTTGAATTTGAATTTCCAAACGCCACTGCCGCTGAACAAAGAAAAATGGCAAAAACAATACAAAATAAAGCTCAAAAAAATTTATTAAACTTTGAAAAAAATCTTGATTATAAATCTTATAATTTTATAGACCCACAAACTGGAAAGGTATTTGATGGTTTGAGGCTTCCAGAAATTTTAAAAGACTCAAGAAGTTTAATAGATGGTTTAACAGAAGAACTACAACAACTTTCTAAAACCAATGAGTCTGGTTTTTCTACACTGTTATTACCAGAAAATGCTGCGTTTGCCATGCAAGAGAACATGGGACTGTATGGTTCTAGATCATATAAAAAATTTGTTGATGCAGGGTTTGGCATAGATCCAAAACTTGAAGAAAAAGCAATTCAAGCAATTATGAGAACTGTAGCTAGTCGACAAGAGGCTTATGATGCTTTTTACACACTTGCTCAAGCATCAAAAAACATGGATGATTTTGATGGATTAATTAATCCAGAAATATATTTAAACAACATTAACCAAGGTTTATTAAAAGGAAAAACTTTAAACAAACTTCCTGAAGTTAGACAAGCGCTTGGAGAAATAACTGGCTACCTAGAAGCTGGTTCTGGAAACATATTAAAAGCTACCAAAGTACAAAATTATTTAACAGTTAAAAAACTTGCAACAATTGTTGGACGACACAAAGCTTACAATCAAATTTTAAAAGAAAACAACAAAGAGGGAGTTACTAAGTTTTTGCTAAATCCTTCTTTTGGTGGCGGTAAATTAAATCCAAATTTTGGAAAATTAAGATCTGCGTTTGCAAGTGACTCTGCATTTAAAAAAGCACAAACAAACATGCAGTATATAGGCGGCGTACAAAATGATGCTGCAACAGGATTTGCTAAAGTTATTCAAGCTGACAATGGAAAGGCTATTCAAATTAAACAGTTTGGAGAAGGAACCGGACCATTAAAAGGTTATTACGCAAGAAGAGATGTCGTTGATGCAATTACTGGAGCATCCACCGATGTTATTAATGTAGCAGATTCAATTGGCAAACTATTTGAAAGTGGTTTAACTTGGGGCGCTTTTGGAAAAGTTATAGGTGGTGGATTTTTGGCTTCTAAAGCAGCAATACAATATGGTAAGACTGTTATCTCTCCAGGGACACAGCTAAGAAACATTACCAACACTCCAATGTTTTCAGCGGCTAATGGTAATTTAGGAACAACTGGAAGAATAACAGACGCTGTTCAATATTCTTTTGCAGGTTTGTTTGATCCTGCTACTAAAACTTTGTTAAAAGAAGGCATTAATGAAATGACAGAACTTGGAATTATTTTAAGAGGTAAAGGAGCTACTGGTTTAGCTGAAATAAAAGACCTATCAAAAAATGCTTTTGGTTTAAATGTTCTTGGCTCTACAAATAAAATACCAGGTATAAGATTTGCTGAAAAAGTTTATGGTATGACTGATGATGCAGCAAGGGTTCATAACTATCTCATGGAAAAGGGAAAACTTACCAAAGCCTTAAATAATTCTCTTAAAGCAAATTACAAAGATATTACATTGCCAGTTACAGCTGGAAGAAACATGTCTGAGTTTGTTGATTTTATTGATGGCGCTGGCAACATAAATTTAAAAACAGCAAATTTAACTGATGAACAATTAAAAAGATTTATTAATGCAGAGTCTGCTGAAATTGCAAAAAACACCGTGCCAAACTATGGCAGAGTCCCTAGTTTTATTAAAAATGTTGTTAGAAGATCTCCATTTGGTAACTTTGTATCTTTTCCCTCTGAAGTTATAAGAAACATTGTTAATATTACAGACAGAGGCCTTAAAGAAGTAGCAAGCAACAACCCTGAAATACAAAAAATAGGAGCAAGAAGATTGGCTGGCGCATACATGGTTACACAAGTTGTACCAGAGGGATTAACAGAATTAGGATCTAATTTAACTGATGTAGACAAAGAACAAATTGATGCATTTAGAAGGCAGGGAACACCCTGGGATAAAACAGCAACCCTAGTTCCAATATCTTCTGATCAAAACGGAAAAGTTGATAGATTTTTAAACTACAGCTACCTTAATCCATACGATCTATTAAACAGAATACCAGAAGCAGCCTTACTTTCTTGGGCAGAAGGAACAGACAATGAAGAGCAAACAAGAACTAAAGTTATGAATGCAACTGGAGAGTTTTTAAAAGAATTTGCTTTAATGTTTATTGAACCATCTATTGCTACCAACGCTGTCTTGGAAGGGTTTACTGGAAGAACATCAACTGGAAGAGAAATATTTGACCCAGATGATACGCCAGGAACTAAAGTTTCAAAAGGATTTATTCATGTAATTGATACTGCTTTGCCTACTGCTAGCCCTTATGGAGTTCACTATGAAATTGGAACAAAAAACCCATTAAACATTGCTTTAGACGCAAAAGATTCTACAAAAATTGTTCAAAATATTTTAGGCGGAAACCCACAAGAACAAGATTTGATATCATCAAAGGGTGGGCTAATTGATGTTGAGGAAACAATGGTTCAAGCTTTTACTGGGTTGAAGCAAGTTAAACCTCAAATGAAAAAGACCATAGGTTTTAAAGCATATGAAGCTAGATCTGAAATGGTAGCGATTACTGCAAACTTTAATGATTTACTAAAATCAAAAACTCCTGTTGAAGCAGAACAATTTATGAGGGGTTACATAGAAACCAATGCTGAAAGATTTAAATCTGTAAGAGATTTATACAGATCTATTCAAGACGCTAGAATATTAGGAGTCAGCGAAAGAGATATATTAGATGCTTTAGTAACAGCAAAAATTTCTTCTCCAGAACTTATAATGAGAAACTTTTTTGAGCCATTAGAACTAAACATGGATCTAGCAAAAGAAGCTAGAGAGGGATCAAGAGAAAGAGCGCCACTTGATGTTCCAATTACAAGTATAAATATTGCAGAAAGAGAAATGCAGTACCAACCACTTCAAGGTAAATTTAATAGCCCTGTTAATAGATTTGATGCTGCAGAAGTTTTAAGAGAAGAAGAAAGAAAAAAACTACTAGGAACGCCATAACTTGTTCAACAAATACAACGCAAAGAAAGTTAAGATCGATGGGATTACTTTTGACAGCAAGTTAGAAGGCGCTAGGTACAATCATTTAAAAGAATTAGAATCTATGGGCCTTATCTCTGACATAGAGATACACCCACCCTTCCCATGTGTGGTCAACGATAAAAAAGTTTGTCTTTACAAAGCTGACTTTAGATACAAGAACAGCGAAGGGGCTATGATAGTAGAAGACACTAAGGGGATTGAAACTCCTATGTTTAGATTGAAGAAGAAATTAGTAGAGGCACTGTACCCAGACACAGAAATACTCGTAATAAAAAAACCAAAAAGTTAGAAGGGTACTCCGGTTTCAACCCATGGTTTGATTTGAAGTAATGTGCCATTTAATAATCTCTTAATGTTGTCAGACTTTTCTAACAGTTCTGTAGGAAACCCAGCGTTTACTACTTGAATTAATTCTTTGCTAGAATAAAAGTTAGTGTCTGTTGAACTCTTGGCCTTTGGAACATTAACAAATCTAAACCCATCTTTCTCATACACCACCACGTCTTTGTCTTTCTCAACCATTACCGCAGGTATTAACTCTGGAATATAGTTGTGTCTACTACAGCCTTTAAGCTGTCGATCATTGCTGATTTTTTTATCGTGCTGGACACAATGCCAATGAGCATCTCCTTTCTCTATATCAATCTTTGCAAACCGACATGAGCGACAATGTATGTCTTTAGGCAAAGCTCTGCCCAAATAACAAGCCTGTTGCTTCGGAGTCATGAAGCTACGAATACGATAATCAGTTTCTGGTATATAATTTTCTGGTGGATCTTCTCTCGTAAGAATGTCTTTAGCTTTATCCATCAAAGAATCGAACAGGATTTTATCATACTCAACTACTTCGGTATATAAGTCTGAGTTATTTTTATTATAAACAATAGCTATAGCATGCTTAAAGTTAAACAGGCCCATGTATAAATGTAATTGAGCAGCATATTCATCTGACCATTCACAATAACTACCTAGCTTTTGTAAGTTTTTAAATCGATTATCGTTGGCTGTTTTAAATTCTAAAAGGTATGGGTTCTTTTTATCCATGCCTGGAAAGTTACGACCTACGCCATCAATGTGGCCCTTGACATGTCCACCCAATGCTTCAGTCTCAAATTGTTTCCCGTTGGTGTCAACGTCATATATGGAAGCCCCAGGGATCTTTCTCAACTTCTTGATCAAGTCATCCTCTACTACGTTGCCAAGGTCTAACAAACGCAACACTCTTGGCTCCCAATCATTTGGCATCAGCCAGCGATAGCGCATCCAGACCAAGCGCTGGTTAGAATTACCAATGCCACTGATCCCTAGATAGAATCTTCGATGTTGTTTTTCTTGTAACTCAACTTCATCCAATAACTCATGTATCTTGGTCATAGAACTATCTCCTCGTTTTGTTTGGTTTTAATGCCAACAACGTTCTCATACTTCCCTTGCTTTTGTAAAACAATCTCAGATATTGTATCAAATGCTCCATTGTTTATCAGTTCTGCAGCCATCCAAGATTGCTTTGGTGAGCCCCACTTAGTTGTAATCTTGTTCCATTTACGCACTGCCATGTTATGAGCGGTGGGGTGGCCAAACATTAATGGCATCTTCCTAGGAAAAAACTCATCTTTGACTGTAAAGATAACTTGACAATACTCACTGCCATTTTTAGATTTAGTAACAGTTGCATAGATATCTGTAATAGGTTTAGCAACTGGTTTAGCTTTGGCTCTTTCGTCAGATAAGACAGCTTGTTTTTCTGCTTTGGTTCTTTTAGCAACCTCTCGCTCTTTTCTAGTCCACAATGATTTAGTTTGCTTAGACTCAAAGACTTGACCACACTCAATGCATTCTTTAGCAGAGGGAGAGTTAATGGCATTACAAGCAGAACAAATCTTGGGATGGTATCTACCTGGTACATTCTCTTCTGGAGTTACTTCGTCTAAACAACCATGGCGCGCAACGTTCTCTCCATAATCTAATAACAAACAATTGCTCTTATCATCATGAATTCGCATGCCCCTGCCACACATTTGCACATACAAACCAATGCTTTGCGTTGGTCTAAGCAGTGCTATACAATCCGTTCTTGGAGCGTCCCAGCCTTCAGTTAGAACGCCTACATTACATAGGGCGTGGATCTTACCAGACTCAAAGTCGGCAAGTATCTTGTCTCTCTCTAGGTTGGGCGTTTCACCAGTAACCACTGCAGCCTTGATTCCATATTGAATTAAATACTGGGTCATCTTTTGAGCATGCAAAACTGATACACAAAAGAATACAGTGGCTGTCCTACCTTTGGTATAAGCATTGTCGATCCAATCGCTGACAACTTCTACAATGGTTTCATCAACCATAGCCACTTGTTCTAATTCTTTTTCTCTAAAGTCTCCATTCTTAAACTTCAAACTAACTGAGCCAGCATCAATGATGGCCTTATCATTTACAGCGTAAGCTGACAGTCTACATAAATAACCTTCTTTAATAAGCTCTGGTATTGATACGCTGTAAGCTAAACCTTTAAACAAATGATCCTTGCGTTTGCCATAGATGTAGCCTTGGCCCATGCGATAAGGCGTTGCAGTACAACCCATAACTTTCATATCGCCACGAGCAGACAGCTCGCTAATAATCTTTTGGTATCTGGTGTGTGAGGTGGGAGGAACATTGTGTGCTTCATCAATGATCATGTAATCAAACTTACCAACCTTGGCAAGTCTCTTGGGGGATGCAAGGGTATCTCTGCTGGCAACTAGGATCTGTGCATTGTGCTGGAAGCGTTTCATACCTGCAGCCAATACACCCACTGGAGCATCGGGCCATACAGTCTTAAGCTTGCTTTCAGCCTGGGCAACCAATTCTTTTCTATGGGCCATAACAATAAACCTAGCGTCAGGTTCTTTAGCTAACACTTCTTTGATAAAGTGAGAAAATATAATAGTCTTACCAGCTGCTGTGGGAAGAGCGATTAACGCATGTTCGTTAGTTGGTTTTGTTGCAAACCAATGATGCAAAGAGTTTATTGCATCTCTCTGATAATATCGAAGTTTCAATGGATAACTTTTTTTTCAGCGCTCTCGTGTAATCTGAAGATCATTTCTAGATCTTCTATTGAATGAATATCAAACCTTTCATTGATCACAGTTGATATTAATTCCATAGCATCATAGGTATTATCTGTAAACTTAAAGGCCATATCTATGGTGAACTTTAATACAGTTAATACTGCTGTTGTAGTGTCTAGGTTTTGTCGATCCCAATCATCAATGCAAATAGAAAGGTCTTGCATGACTGTATCGCATGTTTTTTTATCTAAAGAATCTGCTGAATTTATTTCTTTTTTCATTATTTATATTTAAATTTAATAAAGTTAGTTTAGCATCTTTTACTTTTTGATCTATTTCAGATGGCAAACTATCGAATGTTTTATCTAAAGAGTCTAATAAAGACTCCACCCTTGTGACCAAATCTTTGGCCTCTCTTACATCTATTGTCATATCTTTTTCTCCAAAAAAAGGTGAAGTGTTTTCGACAATGCCTACACTTCAAAGACATTATGAAAGGTCATAACCGAATACCTTTTGTCTGTTAGTGAGACACTTGCAGCAAACAACTGGTCTCAAAGTTGCTAATAAACCGGACATGAATAACCGGCATTGCTAGGTAATATAGTCAATTGGGTTATAATTATCCCAATCGTTTTCTCTGAGATAATATTTAACGTTATCTCTAATAAGGCGAGGAGTAGCCAAGGCATAGCCCAGGTCAAGCAAAGCTTTGGATACTCGCTCGGTTGTTTCATCTACAGAATCGCCATCTCTCTTAAGTATATCGACCTGGTTATGCAATTCCTTGATGAAATCCATTTACTTGTCCCAGTCAAACCCATCATCATCTGATGAATCATCTTTTTTATCTGGGGCAGGTGCAGGGGAAGACGCTGATGAACTAGAAGTCCCTGCAGCGAACTTATTAATTACATTTTTGTCCTCCCACTTGGTTCCATCTCCTTTGTCTCTCCCCTCCTCCACTTTAAGCGTGGCGTTAAATGGAACGTTCATCATGCTTTCTAAAGCTTCAAGGTTGAAGTTATCGACATCTGGATCCATACCCATAGCTTTTCTCCAGTTACGAAGTTTGCCCTTGGATACATTGAGGCCATTGCCTTCAAGCATTATGTTTTCCCAAACCTTTCTGCCAGCAAACTTAGGGCCAATCACCTCAAAGGTAAGACTAATCATCTTGTGACCAGATGATTTAGCAGTCTTTGCCTCCCAAGTTTTAGCAACCAATTCGTAATCGCCGGCTGGCATGGGACCAATCGAGCTAGGGTCTAGCTCTTCATGATCAGTTAGATTAATTTCAAAATCAGACATTGTTTTTCTCCTATTTAGATTTTAAAGATTCTTTAAACGCAGTCATAAATGCACTCCATTCTAAGTCTAATGGGAGATTGCCCAAGTCAACTCTGGATTTTGCATCAAAGGCTGCAGCGTATTTGTGAAACAACTTTCGCTTGCCATATGACACGCCTCTAGTTGTTTCCTTAAACCCTTGTCCGCTAGTACGAGTTGATACCTCATAGTTTGCAAACAAGTTGAAGTCTACCCATTCGCGTATCATTGAAGATACCTTCTTGTGTAAACTCATTTCCCAACGATCATAGGGCTCACGCTCTGGATCATTGAAAGTTCTAATGGCCACATGAGAAAGTAAGATGACATGCATCTTTTTCTTTTGTAGTTCATCAAACATGTGTAGAAGTCTGCGATAAAGTTCAGCAGACTCTGTATAACCTTTTCCGAAACCCAAAGCTTCAATGCCTTTGACTGAATGATTTTGGCAAACCTTTTGTTGCACAAGTTTCTCAGCCCAGTCAGTGGTATCAAATACCAGGGTTCTATAATCGTGATCCTCTTCAATCAATGTTTGCACCTGTCTGACTATATCGTCATAGCTTTTACATAGAGGAAAAGAGGGAACATCAATAAAGTTTGTTCCATCTTCAGTCTTAATAAAAATTGGCTTGGGTGCTTGTGAACCAAAGGTAGACTTACCTATGCCATCGGTTCCTGATATGTTTATCTTAAGTGCTGGCACTTTGATTCCAGATTCTATAGTTTTCAATAAACTCACCTTGGTCTCCTGTCGCATTCGTTAACATTGTATGGTTCTTGCGAAGCTACATGTTCTTCCCATATATCTGTCAATGCACTTGGCAAATACATGCTGTTAATCTTTTTCATCTTGCTGCAGAACTGCTCGAAGCTACTGCACCCACTAATAACAAATTCTGAATCCGACTGAACGTCAATCAAAAAATCTCCTATCCTACTCATTATTTTTCTCCTTTTAAGGGATCAATGAATTGCACATAAGGCCTTTCATTAATCTTGGTCTGTAAACCCTGTTCAACATATTCCCAAAGATTAGGGTCATCCTCTTTGCAAACTTTTACAGCTTTGGTGTCTTCAGCATACTGAACCTTAAAAGGTATCTTGTATCCATCAGCAACACACTTAGATAAATATTCTTGATCCCAGGACTTAGTAATCTTGTATTGAACTCTAAGATCAAATGGGATTAAGTTACTCATTGGAACTCTTGCAGAGCCCCCTGTATTAGAAAGTGTTTTGATGTGTTCTTGTATCTCAGGACGAGATGCAATCTCTTTATCTAACTCAGCGCTGGCTGCTTTTAATTCAGCTTGCATTGTTAGATTTTTTTTCTTAGCCTTAAGCAAAGCTTCAAGGCAAAATTCTTTAATATCTTTTTGCATTTTGTTGTTTCTCCTAAAAACCTATCTACTATATTAAGGATAAATAAAACTTTGTCAAGAAATATCTGTACATTTTGTACGAGTTGAATTATCATCTCATATGACACACTTTAATGGTTCTTATCTACTCCCTAGCAGATAGGCTTCCTCCTTAAGTTAAAAAATAAAGTGTGTCATCTAAAAAGGAGAGACATGGAATTAAAAGACTACATACAAAAACGAGGCGAAGAGTCTCTGGCAAAAGAGCTGGGTGTCTCCATTGACACCATAAGGTCTTGGAGATATGGAGCTAGACAGCCCTCAGTTAATCAAGCGAAAAAACTTATTAAGCTTACTGGATATGCTCTTGATTGGGAAAACATTTATGGCAAAGTAGAGTCTTAAGATGGCCTTAGATCTAAACTTTGGTCTCGTTGGGGACGACATAATCGACAAAGAACGCAGAAATATGTTGACCTCATATTATGAAAACAACTTTCATCTTATACCTTGTGGTTCTAGGACAGATACTATTCCAGATTATTTTAAAGCAAAGCATCCCAACGAAGAAGAGGATGTATTAATAAAGCGTTGGTCTAAAACTCCAAGAGTCAAATGGTCTAACTACACAACCACTCAACCAACAATGCAAGAGATCAAACAATGGTACTTGAAGTTTCCTAATTGCAATTGGGCTGTGGTAACAGGGATTACATTTGTGGTGCTTGATGCAGACACACAAGAAGCATGTGACTTTGTAGAGTCTGGCGAAATAACTAGGACAACTCTTAAACAGAAAACACCTCGTGGTGGATATCATTACTTCTATGCTATCAATGACAACCTAACAATTAGAAACACCACAGGTAGATTAGATATCAGAGGAGAGGGTGGCTATGTCATGGTCAGTCCTTCAAACAACTATAAGTTTGAACTTGCTGGTGGTGTTCTCATAGATTCTATGGATGACTTGCCAATGCTTAACAGCCAAGACATGAATGTCATCTATGACTTTAATAACGATGGCAAGATTACTACGGGCCATAACACACCCTTATCAACTGATGGAGTGCAATCAGGAATGCGCAACGATACCTTGGCTAGACTTGTAGGCAAGTGGATCCTCGAAGGTTGGGGCATGCGCGAAGTGATTATTAAAGCATTGGATTGGAATCAAACCAACACCCCACCCATGAGTGTGCAAGAAGTCTTGCATACAGCCAACAGTATTTGCACTGGTCATTTAAAAAGAAATCCAGATCATGTAGATGTTGGCATTCTCAAATGGAACACCAGTCAATGGCAAATACCTTTGGCAGACGAACTCAAAGAGATCATGGATCAAGAAGACCCTATCGACATACAAAAGTCTCAAGACACAGTTGATAGAGACCCACTGGGTTTAAAAACATTTAACGATCCCTTTTGGGACACAATGGACTCAAGCAGAATCGAACAGTATTGGGGTGATGCATTTGTCTTTGAGCAATCAAGAGTCTTGTTGCTAGGTAAACCTAAGATTGGTAAGTCTCATTGGCTAGGAGCTTTTGCAGCGTCTGCAACCACAGGCACAGAGTTCATGGGCAAACAATTCAGCAGGCCTTTAAAGGTTATGTGGTTACAGGCAGAGATCATTCATGAGTTCTTAAAGAAAAGAATAGAGATGTACTACCAACCTTTTCATCATGACCCAGAGTTATACAACTTAGGCAAATCAAATTTAGTGGCATCGGGCAGACTGCGAAAGAACATCATGCGAGACAGCGACATGGATGCCATAGCAGAAAGCATTGAGTATCACAAACCTGACTTGGTCATGATTGACCCAATCATTAACTTCTTTAGTGGAGAAGAAAACTCTAACTCAGAAATACATGAGATGTTATCGCGTGTCGATAAGCTGATCGAACTATTTAAAGTGGCAGTCATCATTGCTCATCACACTGGTAAAGAAAGGGCAGATGATCTTTCCTTTATGTCAGCTCGTGGTGGTAGTGCATTTGCTGGATGGATGGATTCTGGTATCAAGCTGTCGGGCACGAAACCAAATGTTACTTTGTTCTATGAAGCTCGTAATGCAAGAGAACCTGATCAGCACTTGGCCTACTTCGACTTCGAGCGTGGCTTCTTTAGAATGGTGGATGCATCAGACTCGCCGGACGAAGTGGAGATTGCAAGAGTTATCGCTGGTGCTATGAGTTCATACAAGTTCTACACAAGACAAGAGCTAGAACTGCTAGCGCGTGAAGCACTCAAAGAAAAAGATCTAGCATCGGGGGAGAGAGCAGCAAGGTATGGTGTTTCACATGTACAGAAGTATCTTGGCGAGAAAGTTAAGACACATAGCATTCCTGGAAAGAACACTTGGTATTATTTAGAGGACAATCAAATGAGTAAACCTTGGCAAGACGATGGATGATTTAATCAAAGTGCTAGGTGATGCAATGTTTGCTGACTTAGATGCAAGACGACAGAAGTTATTACGAGCGATTGGTGGACTAAAAGATCATGCAGTCACTCAGCTGGTCAAAAGAGACAATGAGTTCTTTGAAAACAATTACAGGCATCTAGGTAACATAGAAGATGAAATTAAAAGAGAGGGAAGTAGAGAATGGATAGACAAATCTTTAGATTAGACAAACCGGCCCTTAAAGAATCGGTGGCTGATACGCTTATGGGCACAGCGATCAATTTGCCCTTGGTGTGGTTGGTGCTAACAGTTTGCTTGATGTTTACGCACAACGCATTCATCATCTCATTGGCACAAGCTGGGGTGTTAACAGTGGTAGCAATCATCAGAAGATATTGCACACGCATGTGGTTTAAGGGGAGAGAGATTAATGATTAAGATATTACATGGAGACTGCATAGAGTCTTTGAAGTCTCTTGAAGATCAATCTGTTAACACTTGTATTACATCTCCGCCTTATTGGGGATTGCGTAATTACAATGACGAAGAAAAGCAATTAGGTATGGAAGATACACCAGAAGAATTTACAGAAAATCTTGTCAAGGTATTTAGGGAGATTAAAAGAGTGTTGCGAGATGACGGAACTGTTTGGCTTAATCTTGGTGATTCATATTCAAGTGGTGGAAGGACAACGACACCCAATCAATCGTTGCGTGGTGATAAAGAGTATGGAGTCACTAGACCAAAGCCAAGCAAGGGAATTAAGCCAAAAGATTTAATTGGCATACCTTGGCGTGTAGCCTTTGCTTTACAGGCTGATGGCTGGTATTTACGCCAAGATATTATTTGGCACAAACCAAATCCAATGCCAGAGAGTGTTAGAGATCGTTGCACTAAGGCACATGAATACATATTTTTATTAAGTAAAAATGTTAAATACTATTACGACCATGAGGCTATTAAAGAGGATAGCGTTAGAGCTGGATCAATACCAAAAGGAAAGAAATATAGTAGTGAATTAGCAGATAATAAAATTGGTGGCAAACATACAAGAGAAACTTTAAATGAAAAACCTGTAGCTCCAAAAAGAAATAAAAGATCTGTATGGACTATAACTACCAAGCCATTTAAAGGCGCACATTTTGCCACTTTTCCAAAAGATTTAATCGAACCATGTGTATTAGCTGGTTGTCCTGAAGGCGGTACAGTTTTAGATCCTTTTGGTGGTTCTGGAACAACAGGCATTGTTGCAGCACAACACAGTAGAAATGCAGTTCTGTTGGAATTGAACCAAGAATACATAGATTTAGCTAATGCAAGAATTAATAAAGAATTGGGAATATTTGCAGAGTTAAAAGTGGAAATGAAAGATGATTAAGATATTAGATATCTGTTCAGGGATAGGAGGATTCAGCAGATTTAACACTGATGATGACATTGCACCCAAGACAGGATATCTGAGACCTTTGATGGTGGTTGTAATAAATAACCTTAAGAAAACAAATGTTACTAAATAAATCAAGAGGTCAATGTCTATTGGAGTGTCTACTGGAGTGTAATAAAAGTGTGTATAAGTGGCTGTGCAACGGGCAAAGGGGCAATTGCACAGCCCCTCTCGAAAGGTGCATGGTTGCAACATTTAGGGGTATGTGTGGCTGTGCAGTTGCACATGCCCGCACATATGCACATGCGTCTCTGAAAGGTGCATGGATACTGGTACGTGCGGCTGTGCGCACGTGCATCTCTATAGAGAACTATAGAAAGGTGTATACACACACCTATTCTGTAGGAGAGATAGGTTCTCTTAGAGAAACAAGTTATAAACACAATTTAAACAATTAAAAAAGGATAGAAAAGATGAAAAATGAAAATAGAAACACTAGTGATCATTGGCAAACTCCAAAATATTTTTATGATGAATTGGATAAAGAGTTTAATTTTGATTTTGATCCTTGTCCTATTTACTTTGATAAAATTACCCCAGAAAGAGATGGGTTGTTAATTGATTGGGGAAAAAGAAATTTTGTCAATTGTCCATATTCAAAAAAGTTAAAAGATGCTTTTGTTAAAAAAGCTATTGATGAATCTAAAAAAGGAAAATTGTGCGTTATGCTTTTACCTGTTAGAACCAGCAGTGTTTTGTTTCATGATTACATTCAACCTAACGCAAAAGAAATTAGATTTGTTAAAGGTCGAATTGCTTTTATTGGAATAAATAATTTTGGTGTAAAAGTATTTAATGAAACAAAAAATAATAGACCGATGCACGATAGCATGGTTGTAATTTTTGGAAAATAAAACAATGAAAGTTAAAAAATTAACGAAGAAACAAGAAAAGTTTGTCGATCTCATGGTGTATCAAGATTACAATCAGACAAAGTGTGCGCATCTGGCAGGGTATGAAAATCCTACTGTAGCAGCAACAAGGTTGTTGAGTAATCCAGAGTATGGCCATGTGCAAGAAAAGATAAGACAGTTCAAAGCGATCCAGCGCACGAAGAATGAAATAACTTATGAGGGGATAGCAAAGAAGCTTGGTGAGATACGTGATGTTGCATTGGCGGATGGATCATATGGGCCTGCGGTAACAGCAGAGATTGCAAGAGCCAAACTTGCCGGACTCATGGTCGATAGGAAGGAGTTGAAGATACATAAGATTGATAACATGAGCAGAGATCAGCTTGAGATAAGATTGCAACAGCTTGTGCAAGAACATCAGATTGTCTTGGGACAAGCAGAAGAGGTAAAGGAAGTTGAAGAAGTTAGTCCAGATCAGAAAGATCTAGAGAATCAGCTGGGCCAAGAGATTGTTGAAGAGGCTCTGCTTGACGATGAGGAAGATCTTTCAGAGGCTTCAGCTTCCCATCAGCAAGAAGACGATTTACTTGAAGAGTAGCTTCGTCTAATTTTTTCTTGCAATATTGTTGAATCTTTATGCCTTGCTCAAAATCTGCGACTGCTGTCTCAAGGTCTACATCAGATGACTCAAGCTTGGCAACGATGCGTTCTAACTCAGCTAGACCTTTTTCAAAGCTCATGACTTACAACCCGAGCCACCAGGTAATTGTTCTACATCAAACCAACCACAGGGATAATTAATCATTTGCCTTGACCTCTATATTTTTTACGCGTCTTGCGTTTGTTAGTTCCAGCGCCTCTACTTAATCGAGAGTCACCGATGGATGTTTTCTTTTTAATGCTTTGTATTCTTTCTTTGATCCAGGTTTTAGGCATTTTTGCTTTCCTCTAATTGTTTATAAAATTCTGCAACTTTCATAATTTCTTGCCAGCTTCCATCATTTTTTATGCAGTTAGCTCTAGACGATACGATTAATATGTTGCCCTTGATGTAAAAATTATTATTGTCAATGCGTTCTAATGTTGGAGAGTTGTATCTATCTTCTTGACCATGCACTAATTCAATGCCTAACACCGGACATTTAAAATCAACGGGCCATACATCCCAAATGTCTTGTGGTTTAAGTGTGCAAGGAGGCCAACCTCGATCCAAAGATCTGCGTCTAGCACCAGATAACATCTTATGCGCCCAGTACAAAGGCTTGGTTCTTTTGTTTTCATTGTAGCAAGACCGACACTCCCATCTAAAAGGTGGGGCTTTTTTTAATGGTCTATTGGGAAAGTTATTTGAGTTCAACTCTTTTGTTTGTCCACATACTTTGCATTGTCTCATTTTGGATCAATGGCTTTTAGGTAGAGTTCTTGCCAGAACTTAACTTGATGCGAGAGATCATTGTTTTGCTGAACAATGTCTTTTAATTTTATATTGCTGCTAGAACCTGGTATGCAGATAGAAAAAAATATATTGTTTCTATCTACTTCAGTCTCAAACTTATCGCGCAACAAGTCTGGCAAGTCAGCAGCGCCAGGATCTATTTCATCTACATAGAAAGTTGCTTGAACCAGCACTTCTTTTTCTTTTTTTAACTCACTCATAGATGTCTATCGTGATCGTCATACCAGATATAAATCAAGCAAAGTAAATTGATGATTAGAAATAAAACAATGACTCCGAATACTTCAAGCAATGTCTCGATCATTCTTTTCTCCATATTCTGTATTCGTTATCCTTGTGCGGACACTTGCCTAAACGAAACTTGCGACCTTTAAAATGCTTGGTGTAGAAGTTCACTCTATATCTGTAAGCCTTATCTTTTGTAAGGCCTCCGATACTTTCTCCAACTTCAAGCTTGTCTAAAGTCTCACAAAACTTTGAGTAAAATTTACTCATGGGAACATCCTTTTCTATTTTAAAACCCATAATATCTCCTAGTGTTTTTTTGGATTAATTTTGCTGCTGATATCAACAACTTTTGCTTCTGGAATAAAATCAATATCTAGTTCAGTTGCGCTTTGAGGTAAGACTGCATTAAGTGGAACAATATCTGCTATGACAATTTGATCATAGTAATACTGCGCTCTAAAATTATCTGCGTCCTCTTTTGTAGGGAAGGGGCCAAAGCCGGTTGTTAATGGTTGATTGGTGTATGGATCTCCATACCTAATAACCAAAGCCCACTCACAATCTGGAATACCATCTTTCATGGGTGGTAGTGGCTTACTCATTGTTCTCTTCCTCTAATTTTTTTCTAACAATAAGTTCTGCTGTTTTATTTTCATGGCCCAGCATCATATCAATGAGTTCATTGTGCGAGTGTGGGCTAGATGTGATTTTGGTTTTGCGATCTGATTTAAGATATTCAAGCGTTGTGCTATCGTCATTAAAGATGGTTAGATGTTCTACATCTTTACCATTATCAATGGCTAATCCATAACTCATTTTAATACCTTTACGCCATACTGCGAGCCGATTGGATCTGCGTTGCTTTTCTACTTCGTCTTTATATTGTGTCATTGCTCTCTCCTGGTGATTATACACCTATTAAACACTTAATTACTATTCTCTTCAAATTCTTTTGCAGCCAGCTCTAAAGCTTCTGCGTCTTCATGGCCGAGATCCAAGTATTTTTGATACAAGGATTCCAGAATAATTTGGTTTCTGTGATCACTCATGATTTTTTATTAATGTTCATATTTAATTTCTTCTTTGGCTAATTTAATTAGATTTTTTTTAGCCCAGCTAAAACTTTTGCGATCCCAGTTGTTGTGAGGTTCGCAAGAATTCATATCCATGCAATAGACTTCCACCTCATCAAACTCATCCTTCGAGTCATGAATAAAAATCCAGCGTGAGCCTTCAACATTAACAATTTTATATCTAAGCTTGGAATCATCATCAAAGCCATAACCCCTGTTACCAAACCAATTGCGTACCTGGTCGATGTGCATTACCTCAATCATTGTGCGACCTCTTTATAATTTTCATCGTAAAAATTTTCTGTGCTTGCCCATTTCATATCAACTTCACCATAAAAAGATCCATCCTCTTCTATGACTCTGCCATCTTTTAAAGTGATATTAAGCTTTGCCCACTTGCCGCACTCTATCGCTTCAATATCACCAGGCGCAAAGTTATTAGCATTTGCGATCTCTTGTATATCAAAATGGATTGTGTGGTCGTAAGTCATTTCTACATGACGAATTTTTGTAATGTCTTCATCAGTTTTGCGCTCTGCATCTGCGAGCTCTTTAAACTTGCGTTCATTGGCCAAGTTGTCTTGTTGCACTTTAAAAATGCGATCCATTTCTTCTTGTATATTCATAATTATTTCTCCTTAGTGTTGTTTATATGAAACGTTTTTAATTTTTGTATCCCAACATGCGCGACACTCTAAACATTGCGCATCTTGTTTATAAGCTGGACATTCATAACCTATAACTTTTTTTGTGGTGTGTACTGTGGATGTGTATTTTGCATTTTTGGGCGGCTTACCATTCACCATAGACGCGCTCACGCGTATGATTAGATTATCCGGAACTACGCCGCCGCCCTTGATAAAGTCATTTATCATTTTATTTTCTTGCGTTGGTATCCAATGTTTTACCCCTGGCGTTTTGTTCGCTACTGAAACAATATTTTTTAAATGGTTTATGTTCTGAATATCGCCGGCATCATGCCACCTAAAAATTGGTTCATTAATGCGTTTAACTTCGCTTTCAATCAATGAAACCATGGCATCAACCCATGCCGGATTAAATAATTGTCCTAGTCTTTTGTATTGTGCTTTTTTGACGCTAGGAAATCTTGTATAGTTTCCCTTTTTTGCGTAGCAGTCATAACAGCTTGAACCTTTAACCTTGGATAGCTTGGACCCTGTTTTACATTCCCATGCTGGTAGATTAAAACTCTTACATGGCATCTTGGTTGTGGCGGATAGATCACCGCCTATGATTTCTTTAGCTTGTATTTTAAGCATTATATAATTTTCTCCTTATTATCTTATATACAAATTATAACAGTTATTAATCAAAATATA
>UEXM01001660.1_pt1 | contig 17830 bp, 13 predicted proteins | sample 1796661 | NCBI WGS metagenome assembly UEXM01 (sample SAMEA4772469, study PRJEB27181) | metagenome | reverse complement strand
CTATAACTAAAAAAGCCTATTCTAGAATGAAGAAGGGCTTTCCTAAAAAGAAATAAGGAGAACAGTATGCCAAAAAAACCAGGAACATACAAAAAGAAAAAAAGTCTTACCGCTGGATTAAAAAAAGGGGTGAGAAAAACACAAACATCGCTTGCTAAAAAAGTAGAAAGTGCTATCTCAAAAGGAAAAGTTCCTAAAATTGCCGCAAGGGTTACTGCTGGTAGGGCAGGTACGGTAGCTCGTAAAGCAGCTAGTAAAGCAGCTCGTAAAACAGGAAAAGTTGCTAAAAAAGCGGCGGGAGCACTAGTAGCGGGAGCAGCGGCGGGAGCAGCTGCTAAGAGAAAAACCTCTAGTACAAAAAAATCAAGCGGACCAACAAGAAGAAATTCTATCGGGTCTAGTATTGGCAAAGATGGTTACCGACCAAGAAGAAACCAACGCACCAGAGCTCCATACCAAGAAACCGACACTGGCCCTGGGCTTATGACGGCAACTGGTTCAAAGACTAGAAAAAAGAAACCTTCAGTAAGACGTAAAAAATAAGGAGAAAAATATGCCATACGGTAAAGGAACATACGGTAAGAAAAAAGGACGCCCGCCAATGAAGAAAAAGCCAACTAAGCGTAAGACTAAGAAGTACTAGTATGAAAGGTGTAAAACATTATAAAAAAGACGGCAGTGTACATACAGGCGGTATGCACAAAATGAAAGACGGTACTCTGCACTCTGGAAAGAACCACACTGCTTCTAGTGTAAAACTATTTCACTATGGCGAATTAAATAAAAAAGCACAAGCCAAAGCCAAAGCATCGTGGAATAAAAAGTAGTATAATATACCTGCCCGTCTTAATTTGCTCTCCCGCAAAAAATAGAGTCGGGCATCCCTTCTTTTTTGCTATAATGAAATCGTGCGCTGTATTATTTTTCATTAATCTCTCCTTAAAGTAAATGTAAAAATCAGTAGTACTAAGTAATACTTAACAGCGCACACTATTATGAGCCCTGAACTAGAAGACTTACTGCGGCAAGTTATCCTCAAACTTTATGAGGAAAATCAGGATACTGGTGACAAATCTTATTTGGATATGGCAGATGAGATTAATGCTATAATACTGAAAATGCGTGACGGAGACTAAGAATGGCAGTTATAACAGTTAACAAATTTTCAGGGGTTTCACCAATGACTCCCCCGCGTTACCTCAGCAATGAAGCAGCACAAACAGCACTCAATTGCCCTGTATGGAAAGGTTCTTTACAACCTATCAAAGGAGCGTTAGAGCTAACACCTTCACCACTTACTAAGTCTGGCAACATAAAATCTATATACAGGTACGACCAAACCCAAACTAATGAACTTAATCACTGGTTTCACTGGACAACTGACGTAGATGTAGTGCAGGGTTTTATTGCAGGTGATACTACAGAAAGAACTTATTTTACCGGTGATGGCAATCCAAAAGTAACTGACACTACTTTAGCTTTAACAGGTGGAGGTAATCTTTATCCAATTGCGGCCTATGATTTAGGCGTTCCTGTTCCTACGTCAGCACCTACCACAGCAAAAACATCAAGCACTGCTCTAACTGGGTCTATTAATCCTGCCCCATTTGCAGGGACTGACTCTGCTTTAACTGGTTCTATAAACCCTACTGCTTCTAAAGATGTGGTCGGAGTTAATACTTTATTTACAACCGAATTAGCTGTTGGCGATACTATTCTTGTTTCATCTGAAATTAGAGAAGTAGAAACTATAACAGACAATACAAATTTAACTGTAACAGCAGCATTTACAGATGTCGCTAATGATACATCTCCTAAAAAAGCTTCTAAGGAAGTAGTAGGTGTAAATACTCTATTCACAACCGAATTAGCTGTCGGTAATAGCATTCTTGTATCAGGGGAGACTAGAGTAATTGCAACGATAGCAGATGCAACAAACCTTACGGTAACTGTTCCGTTTACAGATGTTGCTAATGATACATCTCCAGTTCGAGTTCCAGACGCAGAAAATACTATCGCCGAAACTAGAGTTTATACATATACCCATGTTAATTCTTTTGGGGAAGAGTCAGCTCCATTTGCAGCTACTGACATGTCGTTATCTACAGAAGAAGTTTATCCAGGCGAAACCGTTACAGTAACTCTCCCAACTGCTTCAGTAACTAATTTTAATATTACTAAAAAACGAATATATCGCTCTGCAACAGGGTCAACAAACACGTCTTACTTTTTTGTAGCTGAAGTTGCTTTAGCTACATCAACTTTTATAGACACTTTGGATGGTGATGATCTAAACGAAGAACTTCCATCGCTTACATGGGTGCAGCCACCTTCTACTTTAAAAGGTCTTGTTGGTATGCCAAACGGCGTAATGGTAGGATTCAGTGGCAACGATGTATATTTCTCAGAACCATTTAGACCTTTTGCTTGGCCTGTACAGTATGTACAAACTGTTGGTTATCCAGTTGTTGGTTTAGGTGTTATTGATACTACTGTAGTTGTTTTAACTAAAGGCAGGCCGTATTTTATACAAGGTTCTCACCCCGACTCGTCTGTAATGGTAGAATCTGATATAAACCAAGCGTGTATATCTAAGCGAAGTATTGTAAGTATGAATAACTATGTGTTCTACGCGTCTCCTGATGGCCTAGTAGGTTTATCTCCCGGAGGGTCAACAGTTGTTACGCAAAGTATGTTTGATAAATATACTTGGCAGAGTTTAAGTCCTGAAGATATGGTAGGTTGCATGTATGAAAATAAATACGTAGGTTTTTTTAATACTACCTCTGGTGATGGTGGGTTTGTCTACGATATGTTTGCTAAAACATGGAACTTTCATAATATCTACGTTACTGGTGCATACAACGACTTGAAAAATGATGCTCTGTATATTATTAAGAGTAACGAATTGTACAAATGGGACTCAGGTAGTGCTTTGAGTTACATTTGGAAGTCTAAAAAGTTTACGTTTCCAGAACCTAAAGCTTTTTCCTGCTATAGAGTAGAAGCCGAGGGTTACCCAGTCACTGTAAAAATATACAAAGATTCTTCTGCTGTAGTAAATTTATCTGTTACAGATGGCAGCCTTAGACGATTACCTCCAGGATTAGGAACTACTTGGGAATTTCAGTTGGAGGGGGACAAAGAAGTTTATAACGTGCAACTAGCACAGACTCCACAAGAGCTTAACCAGGGATGAGTAAGTACCACAACCACAGAGCTGTTTTACCCCCTATAACTTCTACAGTAGCACCTGACTTAAGAAGGTTCCTTGATAGAGTTAGAGAAACTTTTGACTCTGAAGATGGACTAGTAACCAAAGGTGATTTGGTCGACACTGGAGCTTTTAGAGTTGCCGCCGGCCCAGTATTAAAGTTTGAACCCCCTACATTAGAGCCTCCAGAAGTTTATTTTACGCCTCCTGCTCCCCGTAACTTAGTAGCTACCGGCGCTATGACGTCAATAACTTTAACTTGGAGCGGTGTTAATTACAACTCAGGGTACGCTTATACAGAAGTATGGAGAGCAAGTACTGATGATTTAGGGTTGGCTGTACTGATAGGAACTACGACTTCTGGTATGTATGCAGATGCAGTTGGTTCAGATGCTTCTCATTATTATTGGGTTAGGATGGTTAACGTCGCTGACGAAAAGGGCCCTTTCAACGCATCGCGGGGCGTCGCAGGTGCTACAGCTCCTGACTTAGATTATGTGTTTTCTCAACTGACATCAGCATACGGAACTACATCTGATGCTCCTTTTTTCCAATTAGACAGTGACACTACAATCAATGGCGTAACTATTCCTGCAGGCACTTACATAAAAGAAGCTAAGATACACAATGGTCAGATAACAAATGCAAAGATAGGCGCTTTGGCAGTTGACGCAGCTAAGATAGCTAACGCAACGATAGTAAATGCTAAGATTGCAAATGGCACGATAGAGACTGCGAAGATACAAGACGCTGCCATAACAACAGCTAAAATAGATGACCTTGCTGTTACTACGGCTAAAATAAATACCGCTGCTATAACAAACGCAAAGATAGGTAACACCATTCAGTCAGCAAACTATAATTCTAGTAATCAAACTGGTTGGAAAATTGACAAAGCAGGTCAGATGGAGATGAATGATGCTACATTTAGAGGCACTATTGATGTGCAAAACGCATCAGCTGGTAACAGCAGGCTAAAAATAAGTAGTACAAAAATTGAAGTGTTTGAAGGTTCTAGTGGCACGCCTAGGGTTGTTATTGGAGACCTTAGTTAATGGCATATGGTTTTAAGATAAGAAACTCAGCAGGTAATGTGTTCTACGACACTACTACTATAGGCGGTAACTTCTTAGGTACTTTTACTGCTACTGCAACCAACAATGCGTCTTTTACTATTCCCCATGTCGACTTAATAACTACTATTTATACTCAGCGCTTTATGATTAACGACCTTCCTACAGACCAAGAAGCATTAGCGCATACTGTTAGTGTAAATAGTTCTACAGGTGTTGTAACTGCTACGGCTCAAGGAAATAGTAACCAAAGTCAAACTACGCAAGTTGTAATATTCGGTAAATGATATGGCTTTTGGGGTACAAATAAAAAACACATCTGGTGACTTAATAGTATCCAGCGATATAAAAACATACCATTACGTAGGAACCCCGACATATACAGGAGTTCAACAAAGATACGATAATTATTCGGGTAGCAGGATATATAGATACACACTTACTAACTCTCAAACACCATTAATTTTTATCAAGCCTGCTGACGCAAACAAGTTTTACGCAGTTCTAACTCACTTTAAATCCGGCAACAACTGGACTTACGATGTTATAGGAAGTGGTACTTCTGACCAACCACCTACTCTTTACGCTTTTTCTTCGCTTCAAACTACCAGTAGCTCATCTTCTGAAACCTATGGTGTAATGGTAAAAGATTCTTCTGGTAATAGAACATTTGATAGTAGGGATAAACCTTTAGCTATTGTAGACATTGTAAGTGCTATTCCTCCAGATGTGCCTATGGATGGTGGAGCAACATCGACAAGTAACGTTGACCCTGGTTGGCACGAGTGTAATATAGCTAATTACCGGTCTAATATGGAGCATGACTTTACTTCAGATGACACTCACAACGATTACAGCTATTTAAATAGTGGGCATAATACTAACTATATGTTTTCTGCCCCTTCATTAGCTCAGTCAGCTTACAGAAAAAACGGCTATCACTACCACTGTGATGGTTGTGGGAAATGGTGGCAAGCAGATGAACATCATTACTTTACCGGCAATCTAGGAGTTTTTTATAGGCAGGCTTACAAATTAACTTCCACACAAGTACAAGCTGGCTGGTGTAGCGTAAAAGAATTTTGGTATGGCAATGCTGCTAAAACTTCATGGGCTCCTTGGCAATCAGACTGTAATAGTACATCTGCTTTTGGGATACCTTTTTCGCAAAAATCAATCAATAGAGACACTAACTCAGTTATTATCGCGGACGCAACAAATTATGTTTAGTCAAGTTTTTGTAAATAAAGGGGAACTATACAAAGAAACTCCACTAGTTATAGAAGAACCTTACGTTTTTTATGAGCATAATGGAGAAACTTACCTAACAAAACCAGGAAAAGTTTATGTCGAACCATGGCATCCAGAGTTTAATTACTATGTGCAAAACTATGACACAACTATATTAGGCACAATTGTAGTTGTTGGGGTGCAACAAAACGGCGACGTTGAAATTTATTTTGACAATCCAGAGCAAATAGATGCTATTGCATCTCACTACAGTTTAACTAAACCTTTTCCGTCCGGAGCGCTTAAGTTTAAATCTGATACTTTAATGTCTATAAGGTTTAATTCTAGTAAAGTTGCTTACCTGTATAAAGGCTATACCACAAAAGATTCTTCTAATTTAACGCCAGTAGCTTCGATGTATATTGATGAGTTAGATGATTATTTAAGGGTATACAACACAGAAGATAACGGGTTTAATAAAATTATGCGTATGGATAAAGACAAAAGTATTATTGTTCTTGCAGTGGGTGAAGATTTAATAAGTATAGGTGGGGTTCAGTATCGTCCTTCTGATTATGACTACATAAAACATAATGGGTATTCTGATACTACTTTACAAGGAGACCCGTGGACAATTAGCAATGTTCCTAAATTACACGAATAAAGATACATTTAGATAATAACTATGATATATAATAACGATGAAGTAGGTGTACATGCCTTTAATCTTTGACGATAAAGAACGAGTAGGGGCATGGGTTGCCGAGCAAGTAGTACAGAGGTCTGAATGGGGTTCGTACTACGCAATGGGCGCTGAAGTAGACGGTCAAATAGTAAGTGGTATTGTTTTTAACAATTTTAACGAATCCAACGCCACTGCACATATCGCTTGCAGCAAACCCAATAAACTGTTTTTGGAGCTTCTCGACCACGCATTTTTGTATGCTTTCGAGACGTGCGGATTGAGACGGCTTACTGGGTTCGTAGAAGCTGACAACTCCAAAGCATTAAAATTAGATAAGCATATTGGATTTTTGCAAGAATCTATTATGCAAGAAGCAGGTTCAGAAGGACAAGACGTGGTAGTTCTAGTTCTATGGCCTCAAAACTACCGCAGAGGAAAGAAGCATGAGTAAAAAAGGCAACGACGCACCTGACTACACTCCATTAGCCAACGCTAGTAACGCAGCAGCAGAAAAAATGTCTGCGTTAGGGCAAAGCCAACTAGATTTCGCAAAACAACAATACGCAGATAACGCTCCCTTAATGAAAGAAATTGCTACACAACAAAAGCTAGCAATGGAGCAACAGTTAGCTCAGGGCAAAGACTACTACGACTATAACAAAACAACTTACAGGCCTTTAGAACAAGGAATAGTAGCTGACGCGCAGTCATTTGATACAGATGCGTACCGTAACCAATTAGCTACTAGAGCAGCTGCAGACTCAGGGTTAGCATTTAACAGAACGAGACAAGCAAACGAAAGAGCTATGGCGAGCATGGGAGTGAACCCTAACTCAGGTAGATTCCAGGGTATGGCGAATCAAACAGGACTTATGCAGGCAGCTAACAGAGCTGGTGCAATGACAGGTGCTAGAGAAAGAGCACAACAAACAGGATACGCTAGAAAACTTGACGCAGCTGGCCTTGGTAGAGGTTTAGCAGGTGCATCAACCGCAGCGTATGGTAGTGCTGTAGGAGCAGGTGGCGCAGCTGCAGGGACTTATGGTATGGCTGGTCAGCAGTATATGGGCGGTATGGCTCAAGGTGCAGGTACTATAGGTTCTGGAATGAATATGCAGATTACTGGCCTTAGCAACTCGCTTAACTCCCAAACTCAGTACGCCATGAACCAAGCAGATAACAGCTTAATGGGAGCAGCTGGAGGTATTGCTGGAGCAGCTGCAAGTTACTACTCAGACAGAAGACTTAAAGACAACATTGAGTTTGCTGGCATAGATAATGACACAGGGTTAAACCTTTATGACTTTAACTACAAGTGGAACCCTAAACGATTTAGAGGTGTAATGGCACAAGAAGTTAAGGAGATGTACCCAGAAGCAGTATATGACTCTGGTGCAGGTTGGATGGGAGTTTACTATGATATGTTAGGTATTGAAATGAAGGAGGTTCACTAATGGCACGTAAGTCACCCTGGGAACAATTTGCAAATAACTTTACTACTTTTTACGACCTCGGTAATAAAATACAAACCGATAGAGAAAGTAAGAAAATAATGGAAGAAGAACCGGTAGTGCAAGCTACTGGGCTTGGACCAGGTCCACAAAGCGTTTACCAAGCTAGCTATGGTGGTAAAACTTACAACAAACAAATTACACCTGAGATGTTACGAGGTCTCCAATATGATAGGCTAGGTGATGTAAAAGCTAAGTTTGGTGACCAAGAAGGTGCTATGTCCATGCGAGAGAAAGCAGCTGGAATTAGAAATCAACAAGCTTCACTAGAAGCTACTAACCTAAGTAATGAGTTAGCTCAAAAAACACTTGACTTTAACGTTGAACAAGCAAAATTAAAAGTCGACAGCATGGGTCTTGACGTCAAAAAACAAGAACAAGTACTAAAAGAAATGGTTGCCAATATGCCTTTAGACTTAGCCCGAAAAGCTTTACTAAATTTCGGGTATCACATTGACAACAACCGTAACATAATTAAATTAAATGTTGAAAAAGAAACTGAAAAAGCAGAAATTGAACTTAAAAATTTAGAAGTAGATGCTAAAAAAGTTGAAATAGCAAACCAAAAATTACTGGGCAAAGGTTATAAAATTGACAATGACGGTAACTTAGTTCAGTTAGGTGTTGATAGAGCAACTGCAAAAAACAGAATTACTAAGTCCAGATTGGATGTTAATGAGCAACAACAAAAAATTATTAACGATGCCTTAATAGGTAGCGGTCTTGTTTGGGACAATAAACTTAAACAAGTTAAAGCTGTTACTGCTGAAAAAACTCAAGCTTCTGAAATTGGCGCTACGAATGCAATTAATGCAGCTAGCCAATCTGAAGCTAAACTAGAAGAAAACTCAAACCAAACTTTATTAGAGTACAGCAACATGGTTAAGGCTGGAAAATTTAAAGACGGTGGCGGTGTTTCTTGGCTTAAAGAAAATTGGACAGGAGATCAAGCAACACTAGATGTTATTAATAACATGCAAGACCATGAAGTAGACAATATAATGCGTGAAGGCGCCTTAATGATTAAAAAAGTTGAAGCTTCTATGACTGGTAAAACTGCTGCCGAATCTATACCTATTCTCCAAGAACTAATGGACGGGCAAGACGGTATCCCTGGAAACTTAGAAATAAAACAAGGCGAAGGTGGAGCTATTTTTCTAATTGAAGAAGACGAAAACGGTGACAAAAATACTACTATAAAGGGTAAAAATTGGCAAGATTTCCAAGGTAATTTATTAGGCACTTTGACACCTTTAAAGTCTATTGAAATTGCACAGGCTGCGGCTAATGTGCAAAAAACTCAAGCTGAAGCTGCACAACTTGCTAACGTAGGTCTAGACCCAGATCAAGTATCTCGAGACTGGAACGCTCAACGACTTCAGATTATAAAGACAGCTCAAGAAAACATGCAACCTCTTCCTAGCGCAGTAGATATGGATAGGCTTAGGACTGAATGGATAAACGGTATGATTACTAGAGCCGGCGCGGGACTACAGGCATCACCTAATAATACGCAGGGATATGTATTTGAGCGTATAGACTGATAAAGGGGTTATTAATGGCAACATACCAAATAACTACACCTAATGGAGAAACGTATAAAGTAACAGGCCCTCCGGGGGCTAGTAGAGAAGACTTAATACGACAGTTAGAAGCCCAAAAATCTGCAACCTCTAACCAATACGGCGACAATTATCAGTATAAGTCTGAAGACACTAATTTTTTAGTAGATGTAAAAGACACTGCTGTTGGTGGTCTATCAGGTATTTATAAAGCTGCAAGCGGATTAGTTAGTTTAGGTTCTTTAATCCCTGGAGAAGTGCCCTTTACTGACTTTAAGCTATCTAAACCTTTTGATTATGTTTCAGAAGCGCTTTACACAGCAGGAGAAAATGTAGACGAAGCTTTACTTTCAGACCGTCAGAAAGAAATTAACCGGGAGTTAAGTATTAGATTGCAGCAGGCAGCAGGTGAGCTAGGTCCTGATGCGTCCACAATGGATTACATTGATGCAATGGTAACACAAGGTGGAGAAGCAGGGCAATTTATAATAGACCACCCGGGGCAAGCGATAAACTTAGTTGTACAATCTCTCCCGTACATAGTTGGTGGCGGTGTTGCTGGTACTGCTATAAAAGGTGGAGCGAAATTAGGTAGCGTAGCAGCAAGTAAATTAGGCTTAACAAAAACTAAGTCTGTAACTGATAAAGTAGCGAACATGAGCGAACTCACTAGAATTGCCGCTGGAGAAGGTACTATTTCAGCTGGTGCTAACTTGCAACAAGTAGTACGCGAAACTGACGGTGAGATAAACATGTTAGATAGGTACAAAACTGTACCCGGAGGCGTTTTCACTGGTCTTGTAGGATATAAAGGTGCTAAATTCGCTCAGAGTGCAGGGCTTAGAGACATAGACCTTTTGGTAGCAGGTAAAAAAACTTCAGTGTCTCCTTCTGCTACTTCAGGTTCAACAGTTAGAAATGTTGGTTTAGGTACTGCTATAGAAGGCGGTGAAGAATTTTTACAAAGCGCTGGTGAAAAAATATCCGAAAACTGGGCTCTTGAGAAAAATTTATTATCTGATGTTGGTGGAGAAACTATTTTAGGTACAGTTGCTGGTACAACCCAAGGTGGTATTGTAAACGTTATTAGGGAGACGGCTAGAAAAGATACTAAAACACCTGATGTGCCAGAAGGACTTGAACAAGAACTAGCAGAAGCCGCAGAAGCTAAAAAAACAGAAGATGCCCAACGAGCAGTTGAGATACAAAACTTTATTGAGGGTGCTACTGCTGTTAACACGCCGGAAGAATTAGAAGCTTTTGCAGCAGAACAAGGGGTTAGTGTATCAGAAATACAAGCAAACCCTGAGTTCCAAAGAGTGCAAGAAGAAAAAGCTTCTGCATTAGAAGAAGAAAACAAAAAGACTGCTAGGAAAAAACACGCTAGTACGTTTCTTACACAAAAAGAATGGACTGCTCAAGAACAAGAAAACGTGTATCAACAGAGACGCGCTGAGATATCAAACCCTGAAACAGAGTTAGGGCAAGCTTTTGACGCTTGGGTAGAAAACGATAACATAGAATTTGAAGGTAAACTAGAGCGTGAACCAAGCGAGGTGTCTGAACTTGGTAATCCTTCCGAGTTAGCAGTTAAAGGTTTTATAAAAGATAACCCTTCTTTATTTGATAATGAGCTATCTAGTACCTATAAAGTCGCTTTAGAAGAACACGCTAGAGTGCAAGAAGAAAATATTTCTGACCCAAAGCTTTCTTTGCAGTATGGAATATATTTTAAAAGTCAATTAGAGTTAAAAAATGCAGCTATAGAAAGAGGCGACTTACAAGAAGCAGCTAATATTGAAGCAAATATTGACTCCATGAGGAATGAAGACCCACTAATAAAGACAAGATGGAACGAATTTAAACGAAACGCTGCTGTTCAAGCTGTGGAAGATGCTAAAGAAGCCAAAGCAGCATCTAAGAAAAAACCTGCTAAGGCTGCTGCAGGGACAACAGAAAGTACAGATGACATTGCCGGAGACGCTTCCGAAGCTGCTACAAATGCGGCTAAAAAACTAGCAGAACAAAAAGCCAAAGATGCCCAGGAGGCGGAACAAAAAGAAATAGAAGGTTTTTCAAACTTAGAGCAGGAAGACTTTGTGTCAGGTAGTACACCACAAGGGCCAGTTGAACCAACAACAGCTGACCAGGCGGCTCAGCAAGACAAAACCTTGGTTGTAGAACCGGAACAAGAAATTACAGCCGAACAAAAATTATTAGACTTACCTCAAAGTAAAAGCAGAATTGGAACTAAAAAACGTACTAGGTTTGATGACGCTCAGATTGAATTTGGTAGAAAAGGGCAGAATGTAGAACAAACGCATCCGGATCTTTTTAAAGCTATAAATGCTTCTGTGGCAGACAAAGTTTACGATAAAAGACTTGAAGAAGCTAGAGAAAAACAAAAAATTTTAGATGAAAGTGTAGAGCTAACAGAGACAGGCGCTCGAACTACAGGCGACTTTAAAATGGAACCTGGAACCTGGCAAAGAGGAGTTCTAGATGTTTTAGAAAAAGCTTCTGCCAGAGGTAATTTAAGTGACTATGTTTCTTTCAAACCTTATGTAACACATATAGTTGCTAAAGGTAAAGAAGGTAGAAAAGTTGAAACTAAAGAATCTATTGCTAAAAAGTATGGTTTGAAAGTTGAAGACATTTTTGAAAGCCCTATTACTGAAGCTCAGTTGAAAAAGGAAATGAAAGGCAAAACTTTTAAAACTGGAAAAGAGAAAAAAGATTACCTAAAAAACTTGGGCTTTGTAGAGAAAAGAACAAAAGTTAAAGGCACTGGTACTAGTGTAAATAACCCACCTAAGTACACAGTGCAATATAACTCTAAAAAACAACCTAAGAAATTAATACCAGGGAGGGCGGTAAGAATTCCTGTTAATAAAGTAACACTCGCTAACTTTCCTCTAGAGGAAAGATATAAAGCAGCTGAGTGGGCTTCTTCTAAAATTGCTGAAGAAGTAGGGTACATAGATAAATCTACTGGCAAACCTTATACTAAATCTAAAGGTAAGAAAAATGTAGATGACGCTTTTAGAAGTTATAGAAAAAAACATATTGCTGTAGGAAAAGCTGAAAATAATCCAAGAGAGCTTATGGATTCGTTTATGGAAAGAACTGCTTTCGCAGACTTGTATAGCGGAAGAGAAGATTCTCAGCAGCAATTAGAAGATTATCAAGAAGATTCTGCTTATGTATCTTCGTTAGCTAGTGAAGAAGAAATAGACAAAGGTGGTGCAAGAGACAGAGTAGAGTTTGTAGACGAAAAAGGTAAAGTAAAAGTAGCAGACCTTGGAGCTACAAATCCTGATAACCCAGGGTTTCAAACATTAAAAACACCTCAAAATTTTAAGGTAGGAACTGTTGATGACTTCCAAACGAAACAAGAACTTAAGGTCCTAAAAGCTGAAGCGAAAGAACTGGAAAAAGAAGCTACTCTCGCTGAAAAACAAGTAAGCAATAACCCAACTAGGGCAAATAAAGCAGAAGCTACTCGAAAAAGAAACTTAGCTGATGATGTAGTAGAAAGAATAGCTGAGATTGAAAGGTTTAAAGAAGAAGATTCTGCAGGGAAAACGACAAAACAAAGAGCTTTTAACGAACAAAGCTCTTTAGCGACAGGGGAAGCTACACAAGAAACAATAGCCCAACAAAGTGCAAAAGATAAAGAACTGTACGAAAAATCAAAAAAAGTCTTAGGTGTAGACAAAGGCTTAGAAAGAATAGCTTCACTTTGGGATACAAACAGAACAACTTCGTTTGAAGGAAAAGTTTCTTTTACACCTTCGTTTGATAACTTAACTGAGGAGCATCAAATTGAGTGGGGTGCTAAAGTTATATTAGCAATAAACGATGAAGCAATTCCAGACATAAAAAACCAACAACGTTTAATGGAGGCTAGGATAAATGAAGATTACAAAGAGTCAAAAACTGAAAGCGAAAAAGTGGTTGATGGACAAAGCCGAACAAGTACAGCAAAAGGTAAACCAAAAGCTGCCAGTAAACCCGACAGAAAAAGAAATACTCAAAAGATTTCCTCAAAGTCAGCAGCAGAAAAATACGCAACTGAAAAGTTAGCACCAATTTACGGCCCCCGCTGGAGAGGCGGAAAAGATAACGCCATTCTCAAAGTACATCTTAAAAATCAAGATTTTGTTGCTTACCAAAAAATAGTTGATAAAAGAGTAGAACAGTCTAAAGTAATGGGGCCGATACAAATTAAGGCTATGATAGACAACAAGGTGCGAATAATAGACATGTTCCAACCTGATTTATTTGACAAGTCTAAGGAAGCAAACAAAAGGTCGAGAGAAAGATTAGAGGTAATTTATAGAAAATTACTTGGCCAAAAACATTACAACAAAATAAAAGATAGAATATTTTATTATAATACTAGCGATGATTTACTTGCTGCAGGTTGGCGAGGCAATAACATAGATCAAGCTGCTGCTTTTGTAGTCCCCGAAGGTTTTTTAGATAACGATGAACCTCTTATGGTTTTTGTTATGGATAAAATAAAAGAAGGTGAAGAACTGCAAGTGTTTATGCACGAAGTCGGTGGTCATGTTGGTATAGAAGGTATATTAGGTGCTGAAGGCGTAAAAGTTTTATCTAAAAGAATACAAAAATTATACGAAGAAGACATGGCTAAATACGGCAATGAAGACTTCTATACAGATACGATGGAGCAAGCTTTAGAACGTTCCCCTGTGCTTAACGCGGACTCTGAAGCTCATTTTATGGCTAGGCATGCTATGAGAGGTGCACTTTCTCCCGGCTATAGAGACAAATCTGGGACAGTTCCACAAGATACTTTGGAGAGCGAATCTATAGCTTTTTTTGTACAAGCAGCCATCGCTTTGGGTGCTGACCCAACTGACCAAACTACTGCTGGTAGACTACTTAAAAAGTTTATCGACGCGATGAAAAAGTTTTTAAATATAGCGTTAGGGGATGATGATTTCAACATGACTGCTGCAGATGTTGCAACTATGGCATGGGGTTCAGCAAGAGTTAAATTAAAAGGCGGGTCTGAATTTACACGAACAATGGATAGATTGAACACTATCCAAAGAGTAATAAGAGGCAAGCTGAAAATGAGTATTAAAAATTGGGATACCTCAATAGAAGCAGCTGTAAGAAGAAACTATCCTAAAAACTCGAAAGGTAAATATGTTCCTTTCGATGGTTCATTTGTTAAGAACTGGAGTACTTACCAAAAAGAACAGTACTTAGAAGAAAAAGGGTATCGAGTGCAGGCTCAAGCGCAAGTAGAAAGTATTATAAAACAAGCAGAAGAACATGAAAAAAACATGTTCGACACAGATAATATTAAAAAGAAAAGAGATTTTTCGTTCATGAGACCCCCTTTAAACGAAGAGGAAAAAGCTAGAAGTAAAAAAGAACATAGCAAAATTAGAGAACTAATCGCTTCTCAGATAAGTGAAGAAGCGGCGTACCAGTACGATACTATGGCTAATATCGCTAGTAACGGTATAGACTCTACAAAATTCTTGCATGAGTTTATTTACGAACATAGGAAAGATTTACCTGCAGGCGTTACTTTTATGGACTTGATTGATAAAGCTGAGACCATGAGAAATAACATCAAACAAGAGGTAGACGATATTGCTGTGCAAGCGAGAGACCTTTCTCCAGATAGACAAGTAATAGTAGATAGAATAATTGCTTTTGGAACTCAAGAACAAGTATGGCCTGCTGACCCAGGGCTAAAAGAGAAATCGGTAGCGGCGGGTAATGTAGTTATTAACAAAAAGTTTGAAGCATTATTTAAGCGTAACTTAGACGAAAAAGAGCAAAAGTTAGTTATGGACGTGTATAGGCACGGTGAAAAAATGATGTCGCTTAGAAGGTACATACTTAAGATGATAGGGTTGCCATCAGATTCAGACTTCCTCGGTGTAACTTCTTTGGATGGCCCGTATGCTGCGCTAAGACGAACAGGTACGCACGAAGTAATTTTAAAATCTAAAACATATGTAGAAGCAGAAAAACTTTTTGAAGAAAGCTCTGCATCAACTTCTACTATTAACAAAAAAACATTAAAAAGTAAACTAGATGATTTACAAACCCAACCTAAACACTACTCCTACTCTTATTTTTTAACTAAAGGCGAAGCCAAAAAGTATTACGATAAACAAATTGCCACTGGCAAGTGGGACACTAGTGATGAAGGGTCTAGATACACTCCAAAAGCTAGGGCTGTAGGGCAGGGGAGAGAGCCAGATAAAAAAGTTTTTGATAAAGTGTTGGCATCTCTTGAAACTTCAGCGCTAGACCCTTCTAGTAAAACTTATGTAGAAGGTCTCCTAAAGAAAATGTACATGGAGTCAATGGAAGAAACAAACGCAAGGCAAGGGGAAGGTAAAAGAAAAGGAAAAGGTGTCCCTGGTTTTGAACCGACCATGTTAAATTCATTTGTCGAAAATGGAAAGTCAGAGGCTAATTTACTGGCTAATATGTTGTACGGTAAAGAAATTAACGTAGCGTTGTCTAACGTAAGAAAAGAAGCTAAAGCGGCAAATGATCCAAATGTAATGGAAGTGCATAACATGATAGTTACGCATTACAATCTTATGCTAAACGCTAGAGACACATCTATTATGAACTCTATTGCGTCGTTCACTACTGCAATGGTTCTTACTACTTCCCTAGGGTATCACTTGCAAAATGCCACTCAGCCATGGGCTGTTTCATACCCTTTATTAGCTGCAGATTTTAATGATTGGAGAGCAGTTCAGCCTGCGATGAGTAGAGGGTACAGAATTGCTAGTAGTTTAATTAGTTATGACGGAAAAGTTCCTATCATACAATGGAGTAAACCTGCTACTTGGCAGACCGAAGTTAACATTCAAAAAGTGCCTGCGTGGGTTAACGACCCAAAAATAAATAAAGCAGAGCAAACTAAAAGACTAAAGATGTGGGAAGAAACAATCAAACCTTTACTTTTAGCAATGCAAGATGCTAAGCTCCTTGACTTAGGTATTGAGCAAGATTTATCAAGTAGTGTAGACTTAAAATCTTCAGGTTTTAAAACTCTAGATAACCTTCTGAAAAATGGCGGTAAAGTTAGCCATAGGTTGTATCAAGTGCCTAGAATGGTTGAAGCTTACAACAGAATTGCTACTGCTATTGCTGCTGTTGAGCTTGCCCAAAACCATAAAAATAGTTCTAAAGTTCTTAAGACTTACCAAACAGACCCTACTGCGTATGCAATTAGGTTAGTTAGAAGAACACAAGGAGACTTCACCGCTAATGATGCGCCAGCCGCTATTAAATGGCTAACAAATTCAGTACCTGCTGGTAAATTAATAGTTCAGTTTAAGAAGTTTGGCATGATGATGGGTTGGGCGCACGTAGAATCCTGGAAACAATTGAGGAAAGGCTTAACTAAAGAAGAAAGAGCTATGGGAAGACGTGCTGCAGCGTACTTAATAGCACACACGGTTGTTCTTTCAGGTGTGCGAGGGCTACCATTTATTAGTTACTTTGCAATGCTAACATTCCTACTAGGAACAGGGGAAGATGATGACTTTGACCCTAACGACACTGAAGGTGTAATAGAACGTAAGTTGATGGAGATGTTTCCCGATGACATTGGTTTAGCTAAAGCAATAGCTAGAGGCCCATTTAACTTATTAGGGATAGACACCCACACCAAGTTAAGTCAGGCAAACATATTCAGTCTTATGCCTTTTACAGATTTCGAGTTAAGTACAGAAGGCTTTAAGAATATAGGTATAGGAATTTTTGGAGCTACTGGAGCTAACGCCCTAAACATCGGTAGAGGTTTTGAATTTATGGCAGAAGGTAATTACTACCGAGGGATTGAGTCCATGATGCCTAAAGGAGTAAAAAGTGCTATGGAGTCTTGGAGATTAGGAACAGAAGGGTATACTGCTAGGAACGGTAATGTTGCTGCTCCTCCTGATACTTTTGCTAAATTTCAGTTACTGCTAAATGGTTTAGGAATACCTGCGTCAGACATAGTAGACCTTAAATGGACAAGCAGTGAGCAATTTCAAATTACAGAGTTCTTTACCAAAAAACAACAACAATTAAAAAGAGATTATAAAAAAGCTTTTGATAAAAAAGATAACAAAAAAATGCAATCGTTAATACAAGACTGGGTTAAACTACAAGACGCAAAAGATAGAATTCGTCCTTTCTTCAATGATGCTCCAAGTGCTATAAGCAGAACTCCGGTAAAAACTTTAACTTTTTCCCCTAATAGAAGCCGAAAATCAGAAAAGAAACTACAACAAAGATTTGGAACAGACAAGGCAAGGAACTATAATATTTTTACAGGAACTAACTAGTCGCTCGCCCGGTACTGGCTTAAAGTACCACAAGACCCGGAGTTTCCCTCTTTTTCTCCGGGTCTTACCCTTCGAGAACCGTCTCCGTCTCTACCCCGTCTTCAGTTTTAACTAAGTGCAACGGCGCACTGTCACCGAACAACTTGCTATACTTAAACTCATAACACCTTGCCTGTCCACTTGGAACTGTTGAGCCAGAGCCAATGT
>UEXM01001659.1_pt1 | contig 17841 bp, 25 predicted proteins | sample 1796661 | NCBI WGS metagenome assembly UEXM01 (sample SAMEA4772469, study PRJEB27181) | metagenome | reverse complement strand
AACAAAATACATAATTACTAGAAAAAACACGTAAAAAATGTTAAATTATAAATGGACGTAAGGTAAAAACCCTGAGTACCTTAGTGAATAAACACAAAAAAATAGTAAAATATAAGGAGACAAATTACTATGGCTATAAATCTCGAAGCAATGCGTGCCAAACTTAACGCTTCTAAAAACGGCACATCAACTAATAAAAAGAATGACTTTAAATGGAGACCATCTGAAGGAGACCAAACAATTCGTGTTCTTCCTACAGAAGATGGCGACCCCTTTAAGCAATTCCACTTCCACTATAATGTTGGAAGAAACCCCGGCATTTACTGCCCCAAGAAGAATGATGGAGATGATTGCGCAATCTGTGAGTTCGCATCTAAACTTTGGCGTGATGGCGTTGAAAATGATGATGGACAACTTAAGCAAGAAGCAAAGAAGCTGTTTGTTCGAAAGCGTTTTTATTCACCAATTCTTGTTCGTGGTAAAGAGACTGAGGGTGTAAAAATTTGGTCTTATGGAAAGACTGCCTATGAAACCCTTTTGGGTTATGTTCTTGACCCTGATTATGGAGACGTTACAGATCCTGAAACCGGAACTGACATCGTTCTCAACTATCATGTACCAGGAACACCAGGTTCTTTCCCGAAGACCACTCTTAAACCTCGTCGGCGCCCAAGCGTTCTCTGTGACGAAGCAGTCGCCGATTGTGCGGAACTGCTAAGTTCCATTCCAGAAATCGAAACACTTTTCGACAAAAAGAATGCAGATGATGTACAGGCTCTACTTGATGGCTACTTGTCCTCCGATTCGTCCTCCGAAAGTCGATCAAGAGAGACCTCTAAGTACTCACAGAAAACAACGGGCATCGACGAGGCCTTTAAGAACTTTATGAAAAATGACGATTGAGCCATAGTCCTCCTGTGTTGTGTGAGGGAGAGTCATCCGCCCTTGGTTGGAAAAAAGGGATGGCACATTTTTTAAACAAAGGAAAACAAAAATGAGATACGTAATTATTCTAACTTCCCTGTTGGCTTGTACTGCTGACAAAGAGGAAGAAACTGCCGAACCAGTAGAGGAAGTAGTTGAAGAAGTAGAGGAGGTCGAAGAGACTGAATCCGAAGAAACAGAAGAGTCAGAGGAATCTGAAGAAACTGAAGAAACTGAAGAGAGTACAGAAGAAGAATAAAATAACTGGGAGGTTAAATGGGGAGTGTGTTGAAAATGTCATCTAAGGCTGGAAAAATTGATCTATCAGCCATGAAAAAAAGGATCAATAAGTCTGTGGGTATGAATGTTGCCCATAACCTTAATGAAGATAATCCGACAGCAGTAACCGAGTGGATTCCTACTGGTTCTCGTTGGCTGGATTCAATCACATGTAGGGGAAAACTCGCTGGTATCCCGGTGGGTAAGATCATCGAAATTGCTGGTCTATCTTCTGCTGGTAAGTCTTACATGGCTTGCCAAATTGCCGCAAATGCTCAGAAAATGGGACACTTTGTTGTGTACTTTGATGCTGAGTCTGCAATTGACCCAACGTTTCTAGAGCAAGCAGGGATAAACGTAAATGATGACTTTATGTATGTTCAGGCTGTATCAGTAGAGAAAACTCTGGAAACAATCGAAATGACAATGACAGATTATCCTGATAACCAGTTCTTGTTTATTTGGGATTCTATTGCGGCAACTAGTTCCGAGAAAGAACTAGAGGGTAACTTTAATCCTCAAAGTTCAATGGCGGTAAAGCCTCGCATTTTTGCTCGTGCTTTTCCAAAACTTACCGTTCCCCTCGCAAACCAGCAGTGTACGCTGTTGTTAATTAACCAGCTAAAGACCAACATTACTTCAAATGTTGCTGAGGCTATGACAACCCCGTACATCGCTCCCGGCGGTAAGGCCATTGAATATTTCTCCTCGTTACGAATCTGGCTCACAAAACGAAAGGCGAAAGCCGCTTATGTTACTGATGAATCAGGTGTGAGAAAAGGCTCTGAAGTGAAGGTCAAGATTGAGAAATCTCGATTCGGATCTGAGGGTCGAACCTGTGGCTTCAAAATTCTTTGGGGTGACGAGGTTAGGATACAAGATGAAGAATCTTGGCTGGAGGCCATCAAGGCTTCTGGGACTGATCGATACCGAGTTGGCGGTGGTTGGTATTATCTGAAAGACTCGCAAGGTAACGAGACGAAGTTTAGATCAGCCGACTGGATCAAAAAACTTCAAGATCCCTCGTTCAAACAAACTGTCTTTGACATTATGGATGAGGAGATCATTAAGAAATTCGATACTGAAGGTATTAACTTTGGTGTTGATGAATGATCATCTTCGGATGATTAAAGAAAAATATGTTTTGTTATTCATATTTACCTCCTTTTGGCCCCCTTGGCTTTATGCCTTGGGGGTTTTTTCATGGTTTATGTTTGACAAATTGTGTTATCGTGTTACATTACCTACAGGAGGGCAAAATGAAGAAGATAAAAGTAATTCATAAAGATCATGAATTAATAGGCTATCTTATTGAAGATAGGCCAGAAAAAATTGTTGTCACAAACGAAAAGGGTAACATTGAATTTCATTACCCCAAAGACCAATGTAAGTACGAAATTCTGGAGGAGAAATAATGAAGAAAACAGTAATGCTAACTGATGGTCTCAATCAGTTCATACGCAGTTACATCGTAAACCCCACGATGGACAAGCATGGGAATCCAATTGGTGGATGTATTGGTTTTTTAAAATCACTACAGAAAACCTGTAATGAATTCAACCCAGATGAAGTTATAGTTTGTTGGGATGGACACGGTGGCTCCCAAAAACGCAAAGAACTAAACAAAAATTATAAGCTTGGTAGAGCACCGATTAGATTCAATCGAAGGCTAATAGACTTACCTCCAGAGAAACAAGAGGAAAACAAAGCCTACCAACTCATCCGACTTATGGAGTACCTAAATGAATTACCCATTATTCAATTGGTTATTGACTTTGTTGAAGCAGACGACATTATTGCTTTTGGAGCAAGGAACATTAAGTATGACGGATGGAATAAAATTATTGTTTCCTCAGATAAAGACTTTTTTCAACTCTGCTCAGAAGACACTTGCGTTTATAGACCGATTCAAGATAAACTGGTTTGCCAACAAGATATTCTTGATGAGTTCCGTATTCATCCCAACAATTTTGCCCTTGCTAGAGCAATTGTGGGAGACAAATCAGATAACCTTGCAGGTGTACCTGGCGCTGGTATTAAAACAGTTGCCAAGCGTTTTCCTTTCTTGTCTCTCGAAGAAGAATTTGACTCTGAAACAATTCTCAAAAACTGCCATATGGCTGCAAAAAGGCTCAAGATACACGAGAACATTATCAGGTTGGATGCCCGTATAAAAAACAATTATCAGATCATGCAATTAAAGCACCCAAACATCTCTATTCAAGGCAAAATGCAGCTTGAATACGCTTTGCAAAACTTCGAACCTGGTTACAATAAAATGAACTTTGTCAAGATGCTATTCGAAGATGATTGTGGGCATTTAAACTTTGATAATTTAAATCGAATCATGAAAAAAATAAAATCAACTTGACTTTTCAATCAACCCTGTTATAATTAAAAGACACACACAAACACCGGAGAAATTATGTTAGATGAGAAAGAGACCTTTCTACGTTTTGGAAAATCTTTTCAAGAGAACCTTTGCCAACTTATGTTAGATGACCGACCATTCTGTGACCAAGTTTCAGAAGTGATCGATACATCTTTCTTTGAGTTGAAATACTTGCAAGTTTTCATTGAGGTTTTGTTAGCGTATAGAGAAAAATACCGTAGTCATCCCAACCATGAAATTATGATGACTGAACTTAAATCAGGTATGCAGAACCAAGATAAGGTTGTTGCAGATCAAGTTCGCCACTTCTATGCCAGGATTTATAATTCTGAAGGGGTTCAAGAGGCGGAGTATGTAAAAGATAAAGCAATCGACTTCTGTAGAAAGCAAACTCTAAAGGGTGCGATGATGAAGTCTGTTAAACTGCTAAAGTCATCTTCCTTTGATGAGATTTCTAAAGTTATTGAGGATGCCATGAAACTTGGTACTGACAACAACTTTGGGCACGATTATCATGTCGATGCTCTTAAAAGATTTGAAAGAATCCATAGATCACCAGTTAGTACAGGATGGGAACGTATTGATGACATTGTAAAAGGTGGCTTGGGTAAGAATGAACTTGGTGTCGTTATTGCTCCAACAGGTGCTGGTAAGTCAATGGTCCTTGTTCATCTTGCAGCTGAGGCTCTCAAGAAGGGTAAAACAGTTGTTTACTACACCTTGGAACTTAAGGATACCGTAGTTGGCGGACGTTTCGATAGTGCCCTTACAAAGGTGCCTTTGAACGATTTACTTGACCAGCAAGATTTAATCATGGACATGATTAAAGATGTTGAAGGGACACTAATTATCAAAGAGTACCCAACAAAGTCTGCTTCTGTTCAAACAATTCGCGGACACGTTGATCGCTTGATTAAGAAAGGTATGAAGCCGGACATGATCCTTGTGGATTATGCTGACCTTCTAAGACCAACACGGTCTACTGGTGAAAAACGACACGAACTTGAGGAGACATATGAAAGCCTTCGTGCATTGGCTCAAATCTATGAAATGCCAGTTTGGACTGCTTCTCAAACCAATCGTGGTGGTCTTAATGCCGAGGTTATTACAATGGAAGCAATCAGTGAGGCTTTTAATAAATGTTTTGTTGCTGATTTTATTTTTTCGTTGTCTCGAACTGTTACGGACAAACAAGCAAACAAGGGTCGCATTTTTATTGCGAAAAATCGAAACGGTCCTGACGGTCTGGTGTTTCCTTGTTTTGTCGATTGGTCTGACGTTACAATCAGGGTACTTGATAAAGAAGAAAAAAGTGAAGGCATGCAGTCAACAGGCGATGCGCTATCCTATTTAAAAAACAAATATTCAGAATTACAAAGCAAATAAGGAGATGTAAATGGATTTGGAGAAGAAAATACTGTCGGACATTACTGTCCACATGAAGTACGCAAGGTACTTAGATAATGACAATCGTCGTGAGAATTGGGATGAACTGGTTACTCGCAACATGAACATGCATTTGGAGAAATTTCCTGAGATGAAAGAGGAAATAAGGAAAGCTTATCAGTTTGTCTTTGATAAGAAAGTTTTACCTTCCATGAGATCAATGCAATTTGGAGGAAAACCAATTCAAGTTTCGCCAAACCGTGTATTTAATTGTGCTTTTTGCCCAATTGATGACCCTCGTGTGTTTGGTGAGATTATGTTTCTTCTCCTTGGAGGAACTGGCGTTGGTTTTTCAGTGCAGAAGCACCACGTTGATAAGCTACCTGAAATCAGAAGGCCATCCACCAAGAGAACTAGACGTTATCTAGTTGGCGACTCAATAGAAGGATGGGCTGATGCTGTTAAAGCGCTTATTCTGTCTTATTTCAAAGGCACATCTCAGCTACGGTTTGACTTTTCGGACATTAGGCCAAAAGGTGCTAGACTTGTTACTAGCGGAGGAAAAGCACCAGGACCACAACCTTTAAAAGAATGTTTATTGAAAATAAAGGGTCTTCTGGACCATAAAGAAAACGGAGAAACTCTTGCACCTATTGAAGTCCATGATATGGTTTGTCACATTGCAGATGCTGTCCTTGCTGGCGGTATTCGTAGAGCCGCTCTTATCTCTCTTTTCAGTGCTGACGATCAAGATATGCTGTCTGCCAAAGTTGGTGACTGGTGGGAAACTAACCCTCAGAGAGGTCGTGCAAATAACAGTGTGGTTATCATGCGCCATCGTATTGACCGTGATACATTCATGGACATCTGGGACAGGGTTAAGGCAAGCGGCTCAGGGGAGCCAGGGTTCTACTTCTCCAATGACAAAGACTGGGGAACCAATCCTTGCTGTGAAATCGGCTTGAGACCATACCAGTTCTGTAATTTAACAGAAGTAAACGTTAGTGACGTTAACAACCAAGAGGAATACGAGGCTAGAGTTACCGCAGCTGCTTTCATTGGCACTTTACAGGCTAGTTACACCGATTTTCATTATTTACGACCAGTGTGGCAAAGAAATACAGAAAAAGATGCTTTGGTTGGGGTTTCCATGACTGGTATTGCTTCTGGTGGAGTATTATCCTTAGACATGAAGGCAGCAGCTATGGCTGTTAAAGAAGAGAACAAGAGGGTGGCAGAAATGATTGGTATCAATCCAGCAGCAAGAACAACCTGTGTTAAGCCAGCCGGAACAACCTCACTAACCCTTGGAACGTCAAGTGGTATCCATGCGTGGCACAACAGTCACTATGTTCGTCGAATTCGTGTCGGAAAGAATGAGGCCATTTACAATTATTTGTCCAAGAATCACCCGGACATGGTTGAAGATGAGTATTTCAGACCACATGACACAGCAGTTATTAGCGTGCCTCAAAAAGCCCCAGAGGGAGCCATAACACGCCATGAGACCGCGCTTCAACTCTTAGAAAGGGTAAGGCAAGTGTCACAAGAGTGGATACGTGCAGGGCACATTAAAGGGCAGAATTCACATAACGTTTCTGCGACCATTACAATCAAACCAGATGAGTGGGCAGCAGTGGGTGAATGGATGTGGTTAAACAGAAAAGTTTACAATGGACTTAGTGTTTTACCTCATTCGGACCATAGTTATAAACAAGCCCCTTTTGAGGACTGTACAGAAGAAGAATACGAAGCACTACTTCCGTCCTTAAAATCTGTTGATTTATCAAAGGTTTCCGAAGAAGAAGACAATACAGACTTACAGGGTGAATTGGCGTGTGCCGGTGGCGCATGCGAAATTTTCTAAAGGAGAAAAACATGAGAGAACAAGTAGAAAAAATTATTGCTGAACTTCAAGAGGCACTTTTGGATCTTGAGTTAGTTGAGAAAGGAACCAGAGGATACAAGGCGGCAGCTATTCGTGCCCGTCGAGCAACCCTCGAAGCCTCAAAAGAACTAAAAGAGATAAGAAAGCAAGTCCAAGAAGTTAAAAATTCTCATCAATAATTAAAAAATAACTTGACAAACACGCTCCAACGTATTATATTATTAGTACGTTGGAGTTTTCTATGGAGGAATTATGAACTTTGAACCAATGAACAGGCATCTACTAATTGAGCCTATTGAAGAAGATCAGCAGCAAGAGAATGTAATTGTATTACCAGATGAATACAGGCCCCAGAAGTCGCCTTATTTACACGCTCAAGTGTTAGCAAAGGCTGAGAATGTTGACATTCCAGTTGAGATTGGTGATGTGATTGTATGTGAAAGACGTATGTTAAACGAGATTAAAACAAACAACACAACACACTATTTAATGCTACAGAATTACGTATTCGGGAGAGTAAGTGAAAAATGAAATTGAAATTTATGGTGATGGTATTGGTAAAGTTCAATACATCGACCACATGGGAACAGATCTTACTGTTGTAAACTCGGCTAGAGTGTCATTTGGGATAGAGAAGCAAGAACTAAATGGTCGAGACAAGAAATTAATTAATTATCTTATCAAGCACAAACATACTAGCACCTTTGAGCACAATGTTATGACATTTAAGTTCACAGTGCCTTTGTTTATCCGCTCTCAGCACCATAGACACAGAACATGGTCTTATAATGAGATTTCTCGTCGATACACAGACAAAAACCTTCAGTTCTATGAACCAGAAGAGTTTCGAAGCCAGCATAAGAGCAATCGACAAGCAAGCAATGCAGACGATACCTGTAACCCAATGTTACAAAGGTATGACCCTGCCTGTTCACACGCTGTTCCAATATTGGCTTCAAAAATGATAGCGCAGCATCACAAAGATAGCCTTAAGTTGTTTGACGACCTTTTGGATGCAGGTGTTTGTAGAGAGCAAGCAAGAGGAGTACTTCCTCAAAATCTTTACACAGAATACTATGGCACCGTTAACTTGAATAATTTACTAAAGTTTATTGATTTGCGAATCCATGAAGGCGCACAATGGGAAATAATGCAGGTAGCAAAGGCTTGTCTGGAGATAGCACGAGAACGATGGCCTGTTGCGATTGAATCATACAGAAACATTAGAGGCCTAAGTGAAGAAGATAAGAGTTGAAAATTTAGTTATTGGAAAAACGTTTTCAACGCTTCTTTATGCCTTCAGAACAAATAGCCATTGTATTCTACATGAAGCACAAAGACCTTTTGAATTCTGCTCCAGATTTGATCGCTACGATTTTTCAATGTTTGGTGATGTATCACCAACTTCTCTATGGGACCGGATGTGTTTTGTAATGAGCATGTCCGGTCTTCTTCTATTTCCAGACAACATACAATCTTTAAGACATGAAGGAGGTCAAGTTGAGATTATTAACAAAAGGAACAGAAATTTTATTGTTGAATGCGACAAAGTTCAACATTTCGATACAAACAAAAGCAAAACTATTGATGTATACGACTATTTTTGGTGCAGAGTTGGTGGCGCTCATGATAGAGATTTCATCGAGGACCCAGAGAATGATTTCGTAAACAAAATTATTTTCTACCCAAGACCAACCAAGCCAAACATCAGAGACCTCATAGCGGTCTCAGAATGCCCTGAAACATCGTTAGATGACATAGAGGTGTCATCTGTCTACTCTAGACTTAAAAGCCTCTCTATGATGTCTGACAACGGTTTAAAAGGCAAGATAAGTGGATACAGAGACAATGGAAACCCAATCATCCACAGAACTAAAATTGAATGGGAAAAAAGAATTGTTCTTAATCGTTTTGAGTCGCCAATGACCTTTGGCGACATCTATAATTTGAAACAGAAGGAGTCATACGCATGGAAGTTACTAAGGAGCACAATACCAATTACTTCCACCTTGCTGGCATAGTGCCTGTCGCGGGACAGAAATTGGATTTTAACCAGGTTATACCCGATTGTATGATGCCAATAGGTCAAGATTATACACTTGTTGAAGCAGCTGTTGCTGAATGCGCTTATGCTGGGTGTGATACAATCTGGATTATCTGTAATGATGATGTATCTCCCTTGATAAGAGAGAAGCTTGGAGATTTTCTAGAAGACCCTGTTTATTCTTATAGAAGACACGACTGGAACCCTTCTGAAAAGAAAAGGTTCATTCCGATTTATTACGTCCCAGTTCACCCTAAAGATAGGGACAAGAGAGACTGCCTGTCTTGGTCAGTGGTTTACGGTTCACTAGTGTGCTTCAAAATGGCTAGTGACTTATCAACATGGGTTGTACCCAACAAATACTATGTCAGTTTTCCATACGGATACTTTCCCTCGTGGCAACTGCGAGAGCATAGGGGGTTAATCTCATCTGACAAGAACTTCTACATCTCTCACAACGGCGAGACAATAAAAGATAATTTGTATACATCTTTTACATTTGGGAAAGAAGATTTTCTTAATTTTCGTAGAGTGATAAGGACTGGCTCAGGAGTACATGTTCCAGGCAAAGGCTACGTAGACTATAAGGATAGAGAGAGGTTACCGACTGACCAAAGATGGTCGGCGAGGTTCTTTGAGGTGGAAAAAGTATTTGAACCTTTTGATCTTGATGATGCAAATGCGTTAGAGATTACTGACTATCACAACATTGGTTCGTGGGAAGAATACATAACTTTCTTCAAGGCAATGGAGAAACCAATCAGACGTCCAAACTTTATTTTGGTAAGCGAGAAGTCCCGTGGAATCGGGAAAGACTATTTAGGATACGATGAGGAAGAAACTTAAATTTAAAAAACTGCTAAATCAGTATCGTTCGTTACGTTTTGAACTTGAGTTCATTGAAGACGTATTGAGCGAGTATCATCTTATCTTTGAAGAAACTTACAGAAAGTATTGTGCGGAAAATGATATAGACCTGCAAGCCCTTCATGAACAGAATCAGGAGAAGGTTGAAAAACTATTTTCCAATAAGCCTGTTCCCAAAGAAGAAGAGGAAGAAGTAGTAGAGAACAAGGCAATGTCGTCAAGACATAAGTCATTGTATCGAGACCTTGCCAAGAAGCTTCATCCTGATCTTCTACCAGAAGGAGACCCAAGGTATGATGAGTATGAACAGGCTTTTAAGGAAGCTGCTGCCGCCTTTGATAACAGTTCGTGGGGGGATTTATTTGATCTTGCTGAACGCTTTGATGTTAATGCTAGAAACTTTGGTCCTCTGTGCGATTCTTTAAAAGAAGACATTGAAAAAATCTCTGCTAAGATTGATAATGAGAAGAAAACTTTTTCTTGGGCACTTTACGAGTGCGAGGAGACTGAAGACTGTACTGAACGTGTGATAAAGAACTTTTTGTTTGCTGTTTTTAGATACAGCGCTTGACAACTCCATGGTACTGTGTTATCTTATTGACACACACCAGGAGACATTATGAGAATTGATAACGAAATTAAACTTGATTTTAAAGACGTTCTTATCCGACCCAAGAGAAGTATCTTGAGAAGTCGTAAGGATGTTAACTTAAGTAGAACCTACAAATTACGTAATAGTGGCAAGCTTTGGACCGGAATTCCTATTATGGCTGCAAATATGGATGGTGTCGGGACGTTTAGAATGGCCGAGGCTTTACGCAAATCACACATGTTTACTTGCATTACCAAACAGCACACTGTTGAAGATTGGAAAGATCAATTAGACAACCAGCCTCAACGAGGACCAATCCGAAGGCTAACGGCCATTAGTATTGGTACTAACCTGACGGAGTATAGTGGAGTAAAGAGCCTAATAGGGCGTTACGAAATTGAGTGGATTTGCATCGACATTGCTAACGGGTACTCTGAGCATTTCGTAGACTTCGTTAAACAAGTTAGAGATGACTTTCCCAGTTTAAACATCATCGCTGGTAATGTTGTGACGGCAGACATGACTCAAGAACTGATACTTGCTGGTGCTGATGTTGTTAAGGTTGGCATTGGCCCTGGATCTGTTTGTACAACACGCATACAGACGGGTGTAGGCTATCCACAACTCTCTGCGGTCATTGAGTGCGCTGATGCTGCACACGGCCTTGGAGGGCACATTATAGCCGATGGTGGCTGTACATGCCCTGGAGATGTTGCAAAGGCATTTGGTGCTGGTGCCGATTTTGTAATGCTCGGCGGGATGCTTGCTGGACATACAGAGGGTGGAGGAGAAATTGTCGAGATAGATGGAGAAAAGAAAATACAATTCTATGGGATGAGTTCAGATACCGCCATGAACAAGCACAGTGGAGGAGTAGCAAATTATAGGTCTTCCGAGGGAAGAACGGTACAGGTTCGCTACAAAGGGAATGTCGAGGATACCATAAGTGACTTGTTAGGAGGCATAAGGTCAACCTGTACTTATGTTGGGGCACCAACCCTTAAACAACTAAGCAAATGTACCACATTCGTCCGATGCACTCAGCAATTTAACGCAGTGTTTGTGAAGAATGGATGAATTATTTATTGACAACGACTGTTTGTTGTGTTAGACTATAATTATACGGAAGTAGAACACCTTTAAGTAAGGCATTGAGGAGCAAAAATGTTATTAGCAATTTTATTAGCGTGTACCGAAATAGGACTCGTGAAATACAAAAACACTACCGATACAAACGAAACAACAATCGTTGACACATCTATGTCACCACAGCCAGAGACAGAACCAGGTGCATCACCCAATCCAGGCCCAGAGGGTATTGGAGGGTATTTTAGTTACTATGCACGCCAAGTTGCTTGCCCGGCATGCGTTGGAGAACCGCAGGAGATTTCAGTTACTCTTCATGCTGAGTTTCACAACCCCACTAATCAATCTCATACCGAGTGGGTTGTCCCACAAGGAGAATGCACAGAAAACATTATTTTCACCAACCCATCTGTTCAGTCAATCAACGTGGGGCCAAGCATTAATGTTATCAGCAATTTTAGAGAGATTGTAATGGCTAAGGTTGGCGATGATTATGATGCTGGCATTTACGAGACCCAATACGATAGAGACACAGAACATGAAGTAAACACCCAACAGGGAAGCTTTAAGTTTCGTTCCTTTCATGGTTTTGACTCAATCACCCCACAGGAATTACTTTACACTGACCCTTCTTATGCCTTTGCGGCACCAATTAATAGGAATGGGGCAAACTTCTGGTGGTCACCCTCTGGTACAAATTCTACCTTTATGGTAACACTAGCAGTGTATTCTTATGATGGCAGCCAGCTGCTTGGTTATGTTGCGTGTGCAACTGGCGACAATGGTATGATTACAATACCCGGACAGTATTTATCCAGGTATCCCTCAAACTCACTGGTTGCTGTGCACCTTGCGAGACATAAAATTGAAACCGTGTTGTGGGAGGACAGAAATACTTTTGTTGAGACCCACATGGAACATGAAGTTATAGGGACAGGATACATACAATGACATACTCCCCATTGCAAGAGATGGTAGAAAAGATCCAGAAGACTGGATTTTGCAATGCCCACGCTCACTTCGATAGAGCATACACAGTAACCAGAGAAGATTTAAAAGAAACAGTTAATAATCATTTGTTTGAAAAATGGAAGTTAGTTGATGAATTTAAGAAGTCTGCTACAATGGAGAGATACTTTACTAATTTTGATAGAGTGTTGACAGCACAAAAGAGTTTTGGTGTAACATCTGCCCTTTCATTCGTTGATTTAGATCCTGTTTGCGGAGAAAGACCCTTAAACGCCGCAATTCACGCCAAGGTTCTTGCCAAGCAGCTTGGAATTGACCTAAGAATAGCAAACCAGACCCTTAAAGGTGTTTTAACCTCAGAACCTAGAGCGCTATTAGAATCTCGTATTGAAGAATTTGATGTCATCGGTTGTTTACCGAGAGCAGATGAAGGTAGAGAGGCTGAACATCTAGATGTTGTAATGGGTTGGGCAAAACAAACCGGTAAAAGGCTTCACGCTCACGTTGATCAACTGAATGATAACTCGGAGAGAGAAACAGAATTATTGGCCCGAAAAACAATTGAGCATGGCCTCGAAGGAAGAGTTACAGCAGTACATAGTATTAGTTTGGCCGCCCACCGAAAAGAATACCGACAGTATATCTATGAACTTAGTAAGGATGCCGGTCTCTCATTCGTTACTTGCCCAACTGCTTGGATAGACCATAGAAGAAGCGACAAGATGTCAGTTGACCACAATGCAATAACACCAGTGGAAGAGTTAGTGGAAAATGGATTGATGGTTGCCATCGGTTCTGACAACATCCATGACATTTACAAGCCCTATTCAGATGGAGACATGAAGACTGAGTTAAGAGTAATGCTTGAGGCTACACATTTTTACAACATGAAAGAACTAATTAAAATAGCCACAACAAACGGAAGGCGAATAATAGGAGTAGAATGATGAGAAACATCAGGAGAGCAATCACTAGTTCAAGAAGGATCTCTGAGTTTTACTCTATGAGAAGAAAGCAACAAAAAAAAGAAAAACAATCAAAAGAAGTTTGCCCTGTTTGCGAATGTACACCGTGCGATTGCCATTGGGGTGATCAGTGAATGTTAGCCCTCGACTTCGATGTGAAGTTGGGGACCTTGTACTTGTAGTGGTTGGTCCAGAGATTTTGATGATCAACCAGTATTTAGACAAAGTTTGTGTTGTTATTAAGGTTTACCCACCCGAGCATTATAATGAAATAGAATTGGTGGATGGCTTCCATTACAGGATCTCAGACTGTGACGGAAACGAGATAGATGTTTGGTGTACCGAGGTGAAAAAAATTTAATGAGTCAAAGGCTTTACAAATTATATGAGCACCTCATGTCCTCTAATCTAATAGGTTTTAATTGTCCTATTGGGTGGGAGCCGATCTTAGAATCATTTTTAGAATTTGTGCATCACGACTGTTTGATCACAGAGTCGGATACTAAGGTGATTGAAGTAAAGAGAATTAGAAATACCCTGGTAATTTACCTCGAAAAGGCACCTGACCATGTTTGGCACCGGGCTTATTTTTGTGGTGGACTGTCAGAGAAGTATTGCCCCATAACTGGGGCACCAATCAGAAGTTTTACACATACGGAGGAAACATGGAAAACTTAGAAATTATTATGGATACTTATTACTCGGCCCTTTATTGGCGTGCGTTCTTTTATGGAATGCTAATACCGTCATTGGTCTATCTTGTGTTTAATTATTTCACACATAGAATGATCAGGAGACACTTTCAAAGATTTGAGGCTCAAATTAGAGATGCTTACAATGAATTGATAATCAAAGACCTTGAAAGCCAAGCGGAATTTCTTAAAGGAATGACCGACACTATGAAAAAAGAAAATGATGAGTGCGAAGAGGAATGTTGCTAAGGAGAACAAATGTATGTAGCTTATGAAAAAGGAGAACTAGTCAAGCACCGAGCACTCTATCAAGACCTAGCTTATGGTATAGGAATCGTGACCTCTTATGATAAGTGGATGGGCCTTTACAAGGTGTTTTGGCCGAACAGGGGCGATTTTGATTATCACGTTCAAGAGACACTAACTAGACTTGATTGTGATTAATTTTCTTAGCGCAGCACGGCGCCAAAATTTTTACGCTTTTGGGATTTTTCTAGCCTAGTTAGAGGACTCGGAGGGTGAAAAATGAAAATCTTAATCGCTATTTTTATGTTTTTGGTTGCTCAAGTGCTTGCTTGGTTTCAGTCAAACTCGGGGATTATCGGAGAGCCGTTCAAGTCGAATTACATTGCCATCGCAATTGTGCTAGGACCAATCGTTTCGGTTGCTTTTGCTTACGCAACGATTCTTCTTTACGAGTCAATGCCGCTTTGGTCAATTAGATTTCTAACCTTTTCAATTGGCTATTTGGTGTTTATTCCATTGACTTGGTATTTTTTGGGAGAAGAGGTATTCACTTTAAAAAATGTTATTTCATTTTCTCTTTGCGTTGCGCTTATGTGCATCCAGTTTTTCATGAAATAAGGAGTCGTTATGATCGAGTTTAATCTTGTGTTATTTATTGCTATGGTCTCGAGCGCTACATGGTTTTACAGATATTACGGTAACAAGTAACTATTTATTGTGAATCATGGAGGGTTTATGAATGGAGGCAATAATTGAGGGCTTGGCCCAATACGGTCCGCTTGGTTTATGGACGGCATCACTGCTGTGGATGAACTGGCAACAACGCAAAGATGCGGAAGCAGACGAGCAAAGAGCAGCCGAAGCACTTCGCTATCACCAAGACAAGATCGCAGAGAAACTAACAGACCAGGAGATAATGCTAGAGAAAGCACTGGATAAGTTGGATGCAGGTCTTGATGCGATGAAAGAGAAGTATGCCGAGGACAGAATGCTCCGCATGAAAAACCAGTAAATAAAACAAAAAACTTGTGCACGTTCCTTGACATATGTTGGGGAACGTGTTATCTTATTTACATGTTCATAACAACAGGAGGAGAACATGTTAGATAACGTTCAGATAGCAACAATGGAGTCGGCTTTGGAAGACTTGTTCGAGATCGCAAGAGACTCCGGCATTAACATCTTGCACAACTACAAGTGGAGAGAACTGTTGCAAATCGGATCACTTAATGACATTGGCATCAATGCAAAGGCTGTGCCTGGAGTTGAGGGAGCGGATTTTACGACAACTAAGTATCCTATTGGAGAACTTAAATCGGCCAGGATTCTAAGAACGAAGAACGGCTTTCTTAGCAAGGGAATAACCTTTGAGTTTGATAAACAAAAAGATCCGCTTCGCAGAAAGCAAACTCTTAAAAACGATTGCCATTTTTACTCTTACTTTGACGGCACCAAACAAGTGGCGCAAGTATTGGTCAGGAACAAACAAACAAAAGCAAGGTTTTGCGTATTGGCCGAACAAAAGCAACAAGAGTTTGTCGCAAAGTGGCGTTTAAAAGAAGCCGAGGGTAAAAGAGTAAGAGATACAATAAAATTCACTTATCGTGACTTTATTGAAATGCCTTATGCCGAGTTTTATGCTTACGAGAAAAAGATCACCAAGAAAGAATTTATGGCTTTGTTTGGCGATTGACTTGACAAAAACAAACAACGTGATACATTAAATTCATGGAGGACAACATGAACTATCGACTTGGCTACGCTTGTATTTGCACGGAACTATCTGGTCTCAAGCCAAAGGTTTCAACCAATCGCACAATGCGCAAGAAGACCTTTCAAGAGAAAGGCATCAACTACGCATCCGAACTAATCGTTCAGAACGTGCGAGACCTAAAGACAATCCTTGAGTGGAATGTTGCTAACGGCATCACATTCTTTCGGATGTCATCCGAGATATTCCCTTGGGCATCCGAGTATGCCCTTGAGGATCTTCCGGACTTCCAGATGATCGAGGAGATCTTGTTTGACTGCGGCTTGTATGCGGAAGAGCATGGCATTCGCATTACAATGCATCCTGGTCCGTTCAACAAGCTTTGCTCTCCAAGAGAGGAAGTTGTATCCAATACCATTCGCGACCTGGAGATTCATGGTCGTCTTATGGATTTGTTGTGCCAACCACGCACACCGCAAGCAAAACTAAACATTCATGTTGGTGGCGCCTATAACGACAAGCCGATGGCTCTTGCGAACTTCTGTCGCAACTTTCATCGTTTGTCCGATGCGGTCAAGTCTCGACTGACTGTAGAGAATGACGATAAAGAAAGCCTATACTCAACCAAAGAGTTGTACGATGGTGTATTCAAAGAATTAGGCATCCCCATCGTGCATGACTACCATCACCACACAATGTGTACCGGTGGTTTGTCGCAACAGGATGCCGTTGAGTTGGCTCTTCAAACTTGGGGCGATGTCGTCCCTGTCGTTCACTACAGTCAGTCTCGTGCTGTCGAACACAACGACCCCAAGATCAAGCCTCAAGCACACAGTGACTCTTACTGGGAGCCAATCGATACCTTTGGTCACCGTATGGACATTATGCTTGAGTGCAAGCACAAAGAGATTGGCCTGTTCAAAATGCGAGAACTTATGAGGGAAAAATGAAAACATGCACAAAATGCGGAGAAACAAAACCATTCATGGAGTTTTCTAAAGACAGAACTAAAAAAGACGGCCATAGAAGCCAATGCAAATCGTGCCGCAAACAATACCGTGAACAAAACAAGGAAGTAGTCCGCGAACGCGAACGCCGGTACCGTGAAAAAAACAAAGAAGCCTTAGCCGAACGCCAACGACGATACGAAAAAGAAAACAAAGAAGCAATTCTCGAACGCAAACGACGGTGGCGTGAAAAAAACAAAGAAGCAGCCAGAGAATACAACAGACTGTACTACCAAAAAAACAGAGAGACAGAAATCGAACGCCAACGACGATACCAAAAAGAAAACAAAGAAGCAATTCTAGAACGCGAACGACGGCGCTATCAAGAAAACAGGGAAGTAATTCTCGAACGCGACCGAAGGGCCAGAAAAAAAAGAAGAGACGAACAACCCGGTTGCGTTTATCGAATTGTAAACTCCGTGAATCGAAGAGTGTATGTTGGCGAAACGATGAGAGGAGAACTTCGATGGATTGAGCATCTTAGATGCCTCAGAGGAAATCGTCACCAAAACCAACACCTTCAAGCCGACTTTGATGAGTTTGGAGAAGATGTGTTTGAGTGGAGCATCATTCAAGAACTTCCAAAAGACAAAGAAGTGTTGGTACAAGAAGAAACAAATACAATCCAAAGACTCCTTGCGGAAGGAAAAGAATTGTACAACATTATTTTAAACTAATTTTAAGGAAACTATTTAATGGTATGAATCTTACTGAAGCACAAATAAAACATCTTATTAAAGAAGTAATCAAAGAAGTACTTGAAGAAGAAGAAAGCAAAGCCAGGGGCATAGCA
>UEXM01001658.1_pt1 | contig 17858 bp, 28 predicted proteins | sample 1796661 | NCBI WGS metagenome assembly UEXM01 (sample SAMEA4772469, study PRJEB27181) | metagenome | reverse complement strand
AAAATATTTAAAGTGCCAGTGAATTAACAGTGTTCTATAACTTCCATAGTATTTAATTTCTGCTCTATCTTGTGGGCTTGTGAACGCATTTGTTTTGCAACTCTCACTAAGAAATCTTTACTGCTACCACTGATACGTACATCATTCTTTCTAAGAACAGCAATTGTGTGACTTTGTACAAGAGCATCAATAATCTCATCCCACGTATATTCACAGAAAGAAGGGTCTTCATTCTCTGGGGCTATAACAGCACCAATACCATTTAAGGTTAGTGAAAGCTCTAGTTCTAAATCGTTTATAAGTTCAATCTTTTTTATCGACATCTTTTATTTTTCTTCCTTTAAAGAATACTATTAAATTGATTATAGTATTAATTGTTACTGCTATTAGTAGCCACAGTTGCCACGGCTCTATCGTCATATCTTTCCTTTGACGGGAGTTTAACCCAGTCCTTTATACTCATCTTAAATCTAGTCAAGGCACTTCTATTATCCTTAGTAACTAAATCTCCTTGCGATATTCTCGCCCATTTTCTACCTTCTACTACGTACACTAAGTACGTACCACAAAGAGGAAAGCGAGATTCAAAGAATCTAGCCCTATACCTTTGTGCATTCTTCCACACTGGACTCTGTGGTTTTTCTATTTTTGCCATCTTTGTTCCCTTCCTTAAATGCTTTTATAACATCTGATGAAAATAGTTTTTGTAAATTTAACAAATACATCCGTGAAGCTAGATTATCCCCACCCTTAACAGAGCGAAGATAATCTAGTGAATCTATGATACGTTTGAGCACATCAGTTTTAAAGACAACACTGGCATATACTTCATCACCAATACAAAGGTTATGAAACCAGTAGTCGGATTCTGTTGCTTTAATGCCTGATGGTTTACCATAAGACTCATACTCTATGGCAATGTTACCACTTTTTTGCCATATGTCTCGTTCGGATTTAACCTCAATCTTTTTATCCTGCAACATATCTGCCACAAGTTGTTCACGTACTTTTCCATATTGTAAGTCTAAGTCAAATTTCTTGCGGTCTGCTACAGAAGGTTCCATTATTTATCCTTTTTGGTTTCTTGAGGTTGCTGTTGTTCTTTAGGAGGCTCGTAGTACCTAACTAAAGTATTTAGTTGACCATTTACATCTGACATAGCTTGTAGCTCTTTTGCTACAGTATCAATCAGATTAGCGTGGTCGCCTAAGCCTACGGGATTATTAAGCATCACCTCTATATTAGCGGCATGCCCATTCATCTGTCCTACTAGCTTAGACTTTAGGGCGTTTATTATTAGCTCTCTCACTTACTTTCTCCTTGTTATTAAAGTAACTTTTGTTAAACCCTCTTAACCATTCTTTCCCTCTAAACGAGGAGGGGCTGAATGGGTTAGTGGACTCATGTATAATAGACTTAGTCTTCCTTGTTCTGTAAAAGTCCTTCTGACCTTGTACGTAGAATCTGTCAACAGTAGCCATATTATCTCCTAATTAACTATATCAACTATTTCACAAGCATCTGCTGTGCAAGCTAATGTTTGATTACCTATAGTATTATCTTCTTGTTCATACTCAGCAAGTTTTGTCCAATCAATAAACTCAGGCATCTTAGTTAAAAACTCTTTATAGTGTGCTTCGTCACAATCCTGATAAGGAGCTTGTTCATAGACCATATCACTTCTTGGTAAGAAAGACAAGCCCGAAGCTATATTAAAATTTTTATATATCCACGCACCAGTCTCAAGCCACTCGTCTTTGCCTACGGATATAGTTACCGATGGCTTATGCTCACACCAATGCATCGCATAAATCTTCCAGAACTCAAGTTGCTCAATAGCAGACATATCATCTCTGGTAACACACATATCAGGAGCTTTTATAGGAAAGCTAAACACAGCATTACTTTGGCTCCATCCATCAGTTTCCCATGGTATATTCTGGTCCATCATAAATTGTGTGAGTGGGTCTTTCTTATCTCCACGAACAGTACGTATGTAATACTGGCTATGTCTTGCATGAATACCAGACGCAGAATCTGTGAGTTGTGAAACTGTTCCAGATGGCTTTACACAAGTAATAGCAGTAGACTGTGGGATACCAAGTACATCAGAGAACTCTTTGTTTGTGTCCACTGCCACTTGCCTAAGTTTAGTTAAAACTTTATCCAAGCTAGTCTTAGCATCTTTACCATTAGTAATAGCATTGTCCATGATACCAGTCATAGATACCCCAAGCAGTCTCTCCTCAGAAGTATTCGTATGCCATATCTTACGTAAGTATGGAAAGTGAGTGAGTGTAGATTGGAATGTACCTATTATAGTAGCCACACGAACTTTCTTTTCTAAATCCTTAACTGTATCTGTACCACGTACAATTATCTCAGAGAGATTACAAAACTGATATGGACGTAGTATAATCTCACTACATGGATTAGTACCAAAATCATACTTAGAATCTCGTCTACCATTCTCAGCCGCTTTATCTTGAGCCGCCCCACGATAAAACATACCTCTCTCTCCAGTACCAGACTCAGCTAGTGAAAGCCATTCTCTCATAAATGTGTATGAGTCTGGCTTATCTGTGTAAGCTACTGAATTGTTTGACATCTGTCTCTGTGGCTCAGTCTTATAGAACTCGCCAGTCTTAGCGTGTCTCATTCTGCCATCAGATAAGTTAGATAAACTAATCATAGCAGAACGTCTGACACCACCAGAGACAACGACTTCTCCAACTTTACACATAAGGTCATGACACTCAAGGCTAGATAATTTTCTGCCTTTAGCTTCTTTGAACACTTTTACTGTGAACCTAAACAAATTATCTAAAGGAGTTGGTCCAGATGCTCTACCACCAAATATCTTTAGCTTTGCACCTGCAGGTCTCACTAGGGATAAGTCCCAATGAGGTATCTCGCCTGCCCATAGTAGAGCCAATAGCTTACGGAAAGCTTTAGCCCAACCCTCTTTGCTATCCTTTACAATAATAGTTTCTTCTGTATCAAATAATAATCCAGGAACTTCTGGTAATTTATTTATGCAGTCTCTCTCAACAGAGAAGCCTACACCAGTGCCACACATTAATATGTACATAGCTTCATCAAAAGCTTTAGGGTCATCCACAGGAAGATAAGAACAGTTATATCCTGCAGTGTTATCTCTCTCTAATGCTTTACCTGATGTCATCATGGCTCTCATAGAAGGCATAACTTCAGAGTGAAGCACGGCATCATACAATTCTTCCTTAACTTGCTCAGGCATAGTATAGTTGTGCTTCTTTAAAAGATGTGAACTCATATAGGCTACATATCTGTCTACAGTTTCGTTCCATTCTTCTCTTCTGTTTTCATCATCAAGCCATCTAGCATACCTAGACTTGTGAATAAATTGTTGATAATACGTGGGTAGAGTTACGTTACTTTTCATCTTAATACCTTTACATTTATATCTTTTGTTTTCATACCTACTATTTCGTGAAATAAGTCGGTTAGCATATCCTCCATTATATATGGAAGTTCTTCTTTGTCGAGTGTGAACTCTTCTGTATCTACTTCTGCGGATACCTTAATTGTTATTTTTGACTTTAGCATTCTGCACCGTACTAATCAATCGAGCTAAGTACCACTCGGCTTTCTGCAAATCCTCTATGGGCTTGCCCTTGTACCTGTATCTCCACAGATACTTCATGATATTACCTTGTAAATAGCTTTGGAATCCCTCGCCAGTAGAGGCTTGGATAGCATCAATACATTCAATACCAAATTCATTATAGTGTGAAGGACTGTTGACCATATCAACTGTCTTTTTATTTTCTAATTCTCTTAAATCTGTTTTGCTGTGAACTTTAGCAGTCATAGTTCCAATAACCCTACGTTTAGGTTTTGGATAATCTTGATTATCTGTTTGAGCATCAATCTGTGCTTGCTTCTCTTTCATCATATTCATGTACTCCATATGTCTCATCAATGTATTGTTACTTGTGAGTCAGTTGTTTCTTCATCTATACTTAGTCTTCCATCTTCTAATACTTGGTCTGTATCTGTTATAGCAGTACGAACCATACCTCTTGTTAGTAGAGCATAAAACATAGTGTCTTCCTCTGTCAACAAATTTCTATCATGACTATGGTAAATCTCTACATCAAAACCTTGGTCTAAGTGTCTGATTATAATAGCAGAATCACCTTTGTTTAATTTTATTCCGTTTTTCGACATGTGACTTTCTCCATGAAATGTTCTGCATCTACAATTGCTAGAGGCTTTTGTCTATTCATTTTTATAATAAGGAGAGGCTCTCCAGAATTATTGTGACCAATTGCTTGTTCATAATAATTATAAATGGTGGTCATCCTCTCCGTATTTTTGCACTCAATATTATAAGGAAACTGTTTATATGCAACTGTAGATAATTGGACATCTACCCCATTGACTCCCATAGGGGTAGACTTTATATCCAATTCAGTTACACGTTTAAGTAGACCTAGTAGCTTTTCAGCTACCCATGTCTGCAGCTTTCTTCCCTTTGCCTTTGCTGACCTCGTTGACATCTTCTTCTTCAATACGGATTTCGGTGATGTTTTTCGCTGGGATGGTGATTGTTTGACTTTCCGCTTCGAGGCTCGGAAAAGAGACTTCGTTGTTGAGTTCTTCGATGAAGGCATCTGCTTTCTCTCTGCTTAGTTTAATTATTTTTGCAATAGGTGAGCCATCAGTGCCTTTATACTGAAGCGTCATCAGAACGCCACGCATCTGTGATGTGTGTGTACCAGACCCACTTTGGGTTTCTTCCTTTGCTTGGTAACTGTCGCTTGAACTCGAGGTCTTTCCAGCAGTTTGTTTTGTAGGGACAATAACTGCACTCAATCCCCAAGGTCCTATTACCTGTAGGTTTCTTATAAAAGACTTCCTCGACATCGGTGAAACACCTTCGAAAAGACTTTCCTTTAGATATTGATTTAAAAGCGTGTTGTATCTTAGCATGAACTTCCTCCTTTTCTTTTTTTGTGTTCTGCGCTTCTGCAATCGCTATTTCGCCAGTGGATTTATTTAAGGCAATCCAACCTTTAAATGGTTTATCACTAGCCATACCATAGCCGTGACCTTGCGTAACATAACCAAAAGCATCTGAACTCTTGATTCTTTCATACGCATCATCAGGTTTGAATTTGTTTTCAAAAGCAAAAGGCGATGCAGTCTTTATATCGTAAATGCCATCGTCTAATTCAATATCAAATTCGCCCTCAATAGAATTTTTTTTATCAATTGGTAATGTTACTTTACCATGTTTATTTTTTATCTCTATACCTGATGCTTGTATAACTGCAATCATGAGAGCCTCTAGTACATCTCCCATTGCCATACGCATCTTAAAATCATAAGTTGGAGTATCTTCTTTGACACCTTTTGCCTGCATTTGTAATTGGCAAAGAGGTTTACCTACGTTACTCATACGTAGTCTAAAGTCTCCTCGTTGTTCGTTAAATTGTTTATTTAATGCTTGTCTGCAGTTGTCTGCAAACTCGTCCAAGATGTGAGGAGGCATTTCTGCCTCCCCCTTAACCGCCTTTGAAAGGAACGAAACGATAGCGGCTTGTTTGGTATTCATCCTGTTAATGACTCAGGTAAGTCATCATTTAGAACGTCGTCAGAGGTCACAGTAGTTGCTTCTTGGTCTACCATTCTTCCCTGCTTACGCAGTGAATCATCATATTCCTTAATAACCTTACTGTTCTCTCCATTTATGTAATCCATAAAATACGCTAAGGTATCTTGGTCCTCAGGAGTAAAATCGACTAGCTTAGGAGCATTGTCAAATTTACCAACATAATAAACCAAACCACCATTCTTCTTCTTATCCAAAGAAGCACGTAGTTTATAGAATATAAAAGGTTTCTTCTGTGCAGTCAAAGCATCCATAGGAACAGAAATAGGCATAAAGTTACTACCTCTTGCTCTCCATAGAATAGGAACATCTACTGCATCTTCTACCTTTTTACCTGTCTCATCAACTGCATTAATAAATGTAGCTTTACCAAATAGCATACGGAAACACTTAATCTCCTTCTGCTGTAAAGCCTTATCAGCTGACAAGGTATCTCTCTGACTAGCAGGAACTGACCCACATCTGAAAGTACCTAGCATGTCAGGTATCTCTGTTTGTGGATATAAATTCTTAGCCATAACAGATTTATTGACCATCTCGTTTACCTCAGCATCATAGTGAAGATACTGATATCTTTGAACAAAGACTTGAAAGTCAATCTCTTTTGCATACACTGTTGTACCAGGTAGCGACACAGACCAAGAACCTGCAGGTAATGAATTACCCGAATCGTCTTCATGGTCTCTGTTTATTTTTAAAAAGAACATATTGTTGGCAGAACCTGTTGGCTCTTCCTGTCCTATTAGTTTAGCGATATCTTCAAAATTTGTATTTGAATTTACAACTGGTAATGTTTCCATGTTTTACACTCCTTGTTGATGTTTGGAAATCAATTTATATTACATTCGGCAGAGTTAGTCAAGTTATATTCTTTCATATTTAACCAATCTTTACCTATTTCTAAATCCACAGCTAAAGGAACTTGCCAACTGACGTTGTATTGCTCCTCAAACTGCTTGTCTACTTTAGTCATAGCATCATAAGTCATACGTGCCACAACTTCTTCTTCGCCAGGATATACATCTAAAACAATCGAGTCATGGACTGTATTAATAATCTTAGACGCAACTCTTTTATTTGTAATCTCGTTTTGTAAGTGAATGAGTGCCAACGGCACAACACAACCACCTGCAAGACCTTGGACAGGATAATTCTTAATAGACGGTGCTCCTGACGCATTTCCGTTGGAAAGTCGCTTAGTATCTGGAAAAGCGAATTGCTGACCAGTATACATAGTAACAACACCAGTCGATATAGCTTCAGTCTGTAAAGTATCATGCCATTTTCCTAGCTTTGGGTACTTCTCTACAAAAGCTTTATAGTATTCCATCTCATTAGGTGTACCAGTAGTACCCCCATATAAGGGCTTAAAGGTATGTGCTTTTGCATCAGTACGTTCTTCTTTAGTCACTTCTGCCTCAGGCTTATTAAATATAATTGAAGCAGTATATTTGTGAACATCACTTCCGTTCATGATATCCTCAATCATAGTTTCATCACCACATAGTTGAGCGGCAATCCTAAATTCTAATTGACTATAATCTGCTTGTAGAATAGAGCCATTGTCAAACCTAGATACAACCACAGCTCTAACTGGAAACGTAGAACCTCTTGGCTGATTCTGAAAGTTAGGGTCAGAAGAAGACAAGCGAGTAGTCCTAGTAACACACTGATTGAACTTTGGATGTAGTAAACCATTACTTCTAGTGTTACGAGAGATGCCACCAACAAAACTAGATAAATATACGTCAACCGCATTTAACCTTACAGTAGATTTGAGGAACTCTTGTGCTTTAATATTTCCGTTATGTTTGGCAATTCCTAGTAATCTCACTAGTGTTGTTTTGTCAGTAGCAAATCCGTTGGCAGACACATCCATAATATCTCTTGGATTCATAGTGAGTCCACCAATTTTAGGAAGAGGCATATAGATGTAGCCTGCACCAAAACATGCAGGACATCTTGTAGCTTTCTTCCATCTCTGTCCGTCCTTCTTAGTTTTGAAGAACTCGCCTTTACCATGACACTTGTGACAATGTTGTGCTTTAGTTCTGTGAACACGAGTTGTCATAGCTTTAATCATTGATGCAAATTGTGAGAATCCAATACGAGGTCGCATCAAGGGTTTACCCTTTTCATTGAGACCTATGTTGAATGCTTCAGCCCACTTCTTCTTATCAATAACTTTACGTGAGTAAATCAATTGACTTACTTGCTCTGGAGATGCAAAGTTTATATTTGTATCACCCATAACTTCACGACATATATCTTCCATCTTAGCCTTGAGTTCTTTCTGTTCAATCTCATAATCGACACGAACATTCTCAAGAGTTGTGAAGTCAATCTTGATTCCGTTGCGTTCAATCACGGCTAATATAGGAAGAAACTTATTCATCAACGCCAAATGCTTTCGCATCGGTGAGTTGTGTGAATTTTTAAAAATCTCTTCTTGTGCAAGATGTAGTTGCTTTGTGGATTCAATATCTGCCACGCCATACTCATGGACTATCTCCATAGGCATAGCATCAAAGCCAATACCATCTTTCATATAATTGTGAATCAAGTCGGACTTCTTCAAAGCTACTTTTCTACGTACACAGGAGTCAAACAAACTTAAGCCCCACTTCTGTCCACGCAATAAAGTGTACTCGCCAATCATAGTGTCATACACTTGACCCTCATAGTTAAAGCCACTTTCCCAAAGCCACATCAAGTCAAACTTAATATTGTGACCTATAAGCACAGTGGTTTTATCTAGTACATCTTGTACTAAATTAAATGATTCTCCCACAGTCATTTCAGATGACATCTCGTCCATGTCCTTATGGTAAAACCACTTAAATTCTATCGGTCCATTATCATGTGAATACTGAACTGATACTAATTTATTATGTGCATTAAATGGTGATGGGTCTGTTCTCCTATTCTCATCAACCACAAATGTAGTCTCTACGTCTAAATACGTTATTGTCATGCTGTATACCTACTCAAATCTGTATCCAAGTTGCAAATGATTTTGCCATGGAAACCTGTTAATTTATTCTTTGATATAGTTAAGTATCTCTTCTTATCAGTATTGTCAGTAATATCAGATTTACCGATGCCTACAATTAAGTCAGCTTCTGCAGCTTTACCTGTCTTACTGTTCTCCATCATAGCATAAGTAACACTTGTCTTACCTTCAGCATCAGCACTAGCTTGACTGATACCAATACCAAACAAATCGTGACGCTTACATACTTCACGAAACTTTGTGTATATGCTACGTAACTTCTCATCTGTTCTTGCAAAAGCCCCCATCACATCAACCTTATCTAGTTGGTCAACAATCAATACATCAGGCTTCTTATCTTCACAATACTTATTAAGCCACTCAATAGATGCATCTACATTGTCAATCATAGTTATGTTAGGAGCAATGTCTGCAAACTTTTGTTTAGCTTGTGAACGATTCTTATATATATCTTCTTCACTGAATCCAGTGTATGCACTTACTGCACGGAGCATAGTTCTACGTGCAGGTTCTTCGTTAGTGATGATGTGAACATCTGCACCTTGTGAACAGAACCCATTTGGGGATGCCACAAGTGAAACATAAAAAGCAGTCTTACCAATCTCAGGTCTGGCAAAAGCAATCATAAACTCTCCTGCCTTACCACCACGAACTGCCTTACCTAATGTTGGTACATTGAACTCCCAACAGTTTTCATTCTGTGCATATTCTAGCAACTCATCTAGGTCAGTTGTAATTGGTACTACATCATCTTCTGGTACAAAGCCTTGCTCTGATTTATCTAGCAGTGCCTTTACCTCGTGAATCTTTTCTGGTGAGCCTTCCATAATGGCAAGACCCATATCTGCGATGTTACGCCCTATCTCCTGTTGCCACATCTTCTTCAATACATCAGTAGCTACGTCAGAACCTATAGTAGGTAAATTCTCTATGTCATATAATACTTCAGCCACAGCTTCTCGCTTTGCACGAGTGGCAGTCGGATTACTGACTCTATATATCTCTCTCACTTCTTGTGAGGATAAGTCCCTTTCGTAGTTCTCATGTCCATTTACAATGGTATCATATAAGTCTGTTAACTCATTAGGAAACATTGAACGCATGACACGAGTCTTGTTTGCATCAAAAAATTCTTTGTGCATCAGGAGTTTAATTAATTGTTGTTCCATACTAATCTCTTAATCTCCTCTTTGTTAAAATATTTTAAATCGTCTTTAAGACGAACTACACTACAAGGTACAAAATACGACAAATACTTGTGTATGTCAAGCGACTTGCGGGTAGCGTCTGCATCCAGGCAGATGTGAACGTGTTTGTATTTACGTAAAGGTGTGAGGTCGGCATCTTTTAAGTTAGTGCCTAAAAGTGCCACACCAGTTGCTACTTGTGAAACTGCACAAGCACTTGCAGCATCTTCTACAAGTATGGCTGTGTCATGTTCACCACAAGTGAATAGCTTTGATGAGTTGCCGTACCTGTACCATTTAGGCACAACTTTATTGCTGAAACTTCTACCGATAGCATCGTAAACTTGTGAATCGTCTTGGATTATAAATACAGTACGATTTTGTTTAGGGTCATACATTATCTTAGCAAGCCTATCTTCCAAAGCGTGGACACAATTATTCCTAGTCAAATAAGCCATAGATTGTGAATGATTGTGAACTGGAACGAAATGTTCTGCAAGATGATAGATAGAATGATAGTTCTGCGAACTGACCAAACTTCTGATGTCATCTTTAGTTCTAGTTACATCTTTTGCACCTTTTATTCTGCAGGAGGCTTTATAACAATTCCAAAGAAGTTTTCCGTACTCTTTAGTAATTGTAAACGTATTTCGCCCACCACACTCAGGACAATTAATTCTGTTGGACGTATTGTCCATTGGTTCATTTTGTTGTATAAAATCTCTAATGTTCATCTTCATGTTCCTCTCTAAGGGTTTACCCCTCGGCAAGTTTCTCGCTTATATCACAGCTTTTAAATTACGTCAATAAAAAAAATACCCCCACTGACAAAAGCCAATGGGGGCAGGGGGAGGCAACTAATACCTATATCCGTCAAAAGAAGAATTGTAACCATACATATCCCATGTATCTTCTTTAATTCTTTTGTCGGCTTCTTCTTCTGCATCAACGACCATTTCAGCCATATCTTCAAGATTAAGATTGTTTTTGACGAAAGTATATTTAACAAAGTCTACTTTCTGTTTACAACTCATGTGTTGTGGCAGACCTTCCTCTGGGTCATATCCCTCGAACTTATCGTCAAGCACATGATTGCATCTGTCGATTGCAGATTGGTTCATACGTTCCGAGTTCGTGAGAGTGCTCCTTGTTGAAACCATAGACCTCGTGTTCTTGTTCGATTTGTATGACCTGTCGAATGAAAACGAGTCTTGGTATTTCGAACGGTAACTCGAACTGTAGGGGGAGGACACCTCGTTCGGGTCTCTGACTACTGGCAAATCATGCCACGTTATCTTCATCAAAGCAGGAACAAGAATATCTCTGAACCATACTAAGTCAAAGTTCTCACGACTTGTGTGCTGACTTTTGTAACTGACAGAAACATTAGTACACTCTGCAATTAGCTTGGTGTAGTTAGCTGAGTCAGTAAATGAACCACCACTGTTACCAGACATCTGCTCCTTTGGAGGAAGTAATGGATTCAGCTTTCCAGCCAGACCCTCAACAAACTCATCTGAACAACAACGACCACCAGCTTGATGAGTAATAATGTGTCCATACTCATATCGGTCAAAAGCAATACAATAGTTCATACCCTCAACAAGTTCAGGAGTTTGAGTAGAAATATAGTTTGAGCCGATACCACCACACTCTTCGCCAATATGAAATACATACAGACCTTCTGTGCCATTGAGTATTAGTTTGCACATAATGTAGCAACCTAGTTTGTCATCTGCACCGAGTATACTTGATACTGGTTTGACTCGTGTTTGAGTATCAACAACTACGCTAGTAGCTTGCCAGTCATCAAACTCATTGTCTGAACCATAGACACGTTTGCTACTGCCTTTGCCCATGAGAATGTAGTTTGGATACTTAGAGCCAGACTCCTCAGCCAAGTCACCAATCTCATCTTTGGTTATCACTTTGTCTTTGTATACATACTCATGTACGTCTTTATCATATGATGCATAGACAATGCCATCATCAGTGATACGTAAGTCAGTCTTGTCTACTGGTACTCTGTTTTGCACAGTGTCCATGTGAGAACTAAACATGACTTTAGATTTTTTGTAGTCTCCCACCTTAACGATAAGATTACCTTTGACATCTACACGTATCTCAAAGTTTCTCTTACGTTTGTTCGTGCCACTTGTAAGTGCTTTCATAATGATATCACTTATCAATTTCTCTTTGCCATAAGGTGACACAGTAGTTAGTAAGTCATAAAGCAGATTGTCCATCTGTTTACCACGAGTTACCTTAGTCATTGTTTCGACCTCAGGTTCTTCAACTGTTTTCCAGTTGTTTATATTATATAGAGACATTATATGCCCTCCTTAGTTGGTTGATTTATATTTACGCCTTGGGTAGTTTCGGCACAGCTTAAGGCATTATCTGTACCCATGAAGTCTTTGTAGATATTATCGAATAGATTCCTTACCTGACCAGCTTCATAGCCACGGACATCAAACTTAGATATTCGTGATTTGTTTATCTTGACAAAGTCTTTCAACAAATTTTCATTTGGTGGTTCAGCTTTGACAAATCGTTTACGTACACCTCGCATAGAAAGAAACTTAGGTCCGAAACCTTGAGATGTAAGTTCTTGGTAGCCACCGAAACAAGTTCGATATTGTGCTAGGTAGCAAACATTGACAGTCCCTTCATCACGATAAGGATTACCAGTAACGGGATTCTTAGCATGCAAAGGTATAGACTGAGTTGGTGTCATACCCCACTCTTGGTCATTAGCCCAACGACTTCTCATCATAACACTTTCTGTGTCAGCCCAAGGATGGTAATACACAAACACACCTTCTCCAGAACGAATACCAGCTTCAACATTACTGAACACAGTAGGCTCGTGAAAGCATTGAATACCTCTATGCTCACGTGGTGTAGTATATGCTCGCCACTCACAGTTATCTGATGTATGCCATCTGATGTAATTCTCAGAGGCACAGTCAGTGCAACAGAATACATTGCCATCAACTGCTCGTATGTAATCATCATCTTCAAGATGTAGCTCTGATTGACACTGATAACATTCAGCATACTCATCATAGTCACCAAACACATGAGCACCATTGGTACTTGCCATATTAGGAGTTAACCAGTTATTGCCTTCGGGTCGTGCTCCGTCAGGTTTGAGTAAGCATTGAATAACATCATCATGTTTCCTTATCCACATTGAAGATGCAGGTACAAAGTCAAAGTATGGCATAGGACAAGCCTCGCCACCATTGTAATGAGCAACATCTATATCAAACATGACATCTTTAACATTCTTACGAATCTCATCTTGTTTCGAAGATTCTGCTCGTATGATGTCAATGTCTCGAAGACGTTGTTCTAGTTCTTTGTTGTACACATCTCTTTGAGAATATATTCTAGTCCAGTACCACTTGTTGTCTGCTTGATTAAGATTGACAATGGTACGAGCAAGAACTGTATCTCCACGAGAAACATAGTAGCCACGAGTATTAGGACACATAGCATACCAATCAACTGGTTGGTCTGGTCTGTCCATATAGAAACTGTGACTGCTATCCATACAAGAACCAGGAGTGTCCGAGCTGTACTTAGTGTACATCTTTCTCATGCTGTCTATGTCGTTAGCCTCATGAAACTCCATTGGCTTGTAGACATCAAGCATCTTCTGTGCAAGATTGTCCACAGTCTTTGGGTCAATGAGATTGCCATTGATTCTAACAAACCTAGCCAACACACGAGTAAGCGACATGGGCTTTCGCACATTCAATCGCTTACGACCTCGTGAGAAAGGTAACCATGCTTGTTTCCTATCTTCATGTTGTAAGTCTTGTTCCAAAGCATTGGAGACTGACAAGGAATTACTAGGAGTCCAAGGGTTCTCGCTGTGCATGTCATTAACAGAATGTATATCCAAGTTAAGAAAAGCAATACATTGCAGACCAGTCATCTCTGGAGTCTTACTTGCCCACACAACTGGTCGTGTCAGCTTAACTTCGACAAGACCATATCTGTTCATGTTTTGAACACCACGATAAGCAGTTTGTATCTCGTTAGCAAAATCACTAACTGGCTTGGCAAGGATACGAAACTTACGAGCTGCAGATACAACAAGTGGGTGAACCTCAGTAGACATCTTAGCAAAATGTTTCTTAGGTACTTCTAGTTCTTCTGCTAGTCTGTTAATCTCTTTGTTCACTTGTGATGCTAAGTTTTTCATGTACTTAGGTGTGAGTATAGCTGAATCATTATAATGACCTGATTTCAATAGATGGGGCATCATTCACCTCCGTCATAGATTGTGACATCTGTTACACCTCGTATAGCAACCATAGTCATAGTTGCTAGTTCTCGCATAGCAATCCATCTGCTCGTAGTGGCAGAAATATCTTTGGTTAGCTTTATAAGAAGTGTGTGGTCAGCACCACCTGCACTCTGTGTGTGAGTCTTGCCGAGAACAAGATACAAATGAGGATAACCTTTGTCATCAACATCATCACGCAGAGATACCACAGTCTGTGCATCATTGATTGCACCGAGTGTGGATAGCCGAGGTGTTTGGTCGAGTTCGACATTGAACTCAAAGTGACCAACAATCTCAACTCTGTTGTCAACTCTACTACTGTGAATAGGTGTTGATGTGAAGTTCAGTGCAGTAGATGTAGTATTCTCTTTTGCATTTCTAGGAAACTTAAGAGCATAGTAAACATTGTGATACTCATCTAAGTGAGCATATAAGTAGCCTTCCCCACTACTCGGTGTGTATCGAAACACATGACCAGTCGAGACATCTCGTCTTGCCATTTCTTGCCCCACATTGTGTATGGGGACTTTTTTATCTGTGCTAATAAACATAGCGATTCCTTTCTGTTGATTTAGTGTGAACATAACGTCGTTTGTAGTCGTGGTCTAACAATCTCTGCAAAGCAAAAGATGTGTATGCTAGACCTTTCTTCATGGCATTGTTACGATGAGATGAATTGGTGTCAGTGTAATACTTAAAGTCTTTCATAATACCACCAAGTACAGACTGTTGTCTGTGCATCATATCGTCAATGTCAGCTTGTGAAGCTCGTTGTAGTTCGTAGACATGACATTGGATAAGCAAGTCTTGGTGGACTCTGTAGTAACCATCTGTCGTTGCAAGTGTACGAACATTGTACTTCTTGTTGCTGTAACCCATAACCTCACCGAGGAATGTTATGTGGTCAGAGCGAGTATTGTATTTGACTATGACAATCTCATAGTCATTGAATGCTCTAGGCATTGGCTTTCCCTTTCTATTTAATGATTGGCAGGAGTTGGAGGAATCGAACCCACATCTTCAAGGTTGGAACTTGGTGTCTTTCCATTAGACGAAACTCCTGATTTCTTTAAGTATACGAAATTGTACTTAGTTACGCAAACAAGTGAAGATTAGCCTTTACTCTGTTTTAAGTGAAGTGCTAAGTCTTCATCTGTGATTACGTTTAAGCCAACTCTTTTGAGATTGTCAGCAACATTGTACAACAAATCATCATTGTAATGCTCACGCCACAATCCAGTAGACTCAATAAGTTTAGGACTAACTGACATTATATCCTTGATATAAGTGTCGCCATATTCCCACTGGTCGTGAGTCATTGGGGATTTGACTGCACAATACCAACGAGCATATTGATTTTTATCCTCGTTCTCTTTGGATTGATAAGTCTTAAGTACACGCCATTCAAAGTACATACCATTACTAGGATTATCTACTCTGTATGTTGCATACGCATTTTCTGGTTTGGTTGATTTACCAAATAAAGTTCTATTTGCCATTTAAAGCCTCCGATAGGTTATAGTCAAAGTTTTTTGGGCTACAAGTCATGTCATATAATTGTTTCTTACTTGTAGCAGGTTGATATGCTCCCTTGTGAGTTGGTACTAAAGCGAAAGTAGCCTTGATACTAGAATCCATAAGAGAAGCACAAGTAATACAGTAATCAGCGAAGAACTTTGCCACAGCCTTTCTTTTGCTCGGGACATCATTCCCACATTTTTTACATTCATAAAACATATTTTCCTTCCTCGTTATTATTGATTATTCTTAATAATAGCAAAAAGCCCCACCTTGTGCAAACAAGATAGGGCTAGGGTAGTGAGTGTGAATAGCTGTGAATTAGCTACAGGTGTGAATCTCTGTGCTTTGCTATTGCGTGTAGGAATCTATTAGAATCAAACTTAGAATTGTCTGCTTTAAAAAATCCAGTTAGCAAAGTAACATCTGCATCAGATATATTGGAGTTGCCAATTATCTTGGCAATCTCCTCATAGTGTTTACGTGTGAACTTGGACATCTTCATACTCCACTTCAAGTGTGCGACTGTATAAGGTTATGCCAAAATCATATCCCTGCTTGTAATATGATGACCATCTTTTGTCATCATCAATATTACCATTTAAAAGACCATCAGCAACACCATCTTTAAATAAAGAAAGATAAGTTTGTCTTTTTATAATTATAGGATTAATTACCTCAGACATGTGAATCCCCTAACACAAAATGTTCAACATCATCATCAGGAACACCATACTTACTGGCAACCTCTTGGTAGTTGTCAGCGTGTTCCTGTGCTTTCTTGAGAAACTCTGTGGCTTCATGATGTGAATTAACAACGACAATAGGTATGCCGTTGAAAGTGTCAGGTAATCTGTTATCACCGTGAACGTGACGTTTTTTCGCCCAGATTACGTATTTGTTATCATACTCACGTTTGCGAATATCAAACTTATTTATATCAAATGTCTTCATCTTATTTCCTTTTAGTTGTATTGATATCCCATCTATAAAATATATGGTCATCAATTCTTGTTATATAGGTCTTAGTTTCTGCCCAACTAGGTTGGACATAGTGAGCATGGTAGTGAGTTGCCCCCTCGACAAAATCGTCTAGGTTGCCATAGTAAACACCATTAGCAACTTGCAAAGCAAGTTCCCATGCTTTCTTTTGTTTGGCTTTATCGCTTTTGCCATCACAATACCAACTGAATTGGCATTGATTCTTTATAGGAATTTTAGGATTCCATTTGTATGTTAATCCCTGTTTAACAACATCACAAACATTGTTTGGATACCTGGAATCTTTAACTCTATTCATTACAACTTGTGCAACTGCAATCTGTCCCACGAGGCTTTGGTTCTTTGCCTCGTGGTATGTGTTGAGTGCCAAGCAGACTACTGCTTCAATAATCATATCAACCTCCGTTATAATGCAAGGTAAAACCCTGCATAAAATATTAAAACAAAAATGACTGAGAAGAATATAGCTTCAAACCATTCACGCATTTACTTCTCCATCAAAACTAGATGATACAATTTCCAGTCCAAATATACTTTTCGCTGCAGGGGAAGTGAAGTACTCATATTGTCTTTGAGCCACCATAGGTTTATCTGTAGTGAATTCATAAATTTTTCTGCGACCAACAATAGTATATTTGATGGTGAAAGTTCTAACAGCGTTTAGTTCTTTTGTCATCATTAATCTCCTCAATGTGAATACGAAATAAATTCTTAAATACTTTTCTATAAATCCCTAGACCTTTCTCAGCAGTCTCACGAGTTTTATAACGAGTCAAAGTAACGAAGTCATCAACCTCGTTACAATGATATTGAACAACAAATTGTACTTGCATTTAGTTCTCCACAAAATAGTTTAAATAAACAATACCAAGATTACTTTTAATAAATTGGTACAACACATTCTTGTCACGAGTTGGAACAACACACTCAATACCGTTAGCCGTAACTAAACGAAGTAAACCTCGCTTATGTAAGTTACGAATAAGAATATTATTATGTCCACATATGACATGAATACCACGATATACTAAAGCAGTCTTCTCGCCCAACTGCATAAGAATATCTGATAAGACTTTCGCCTCGTTTTTCAAAGTTAGTTCCATTATGCTTTCTCCTTGTTCTTAAGTCTTGATTTGTTAAGAGTTTCATATGCGAGAGTCTCAGCATCAGCAATTATAG
>UEXM01001657.1_pt1 | contig 17860 bp, 12 predicted proteins | sample 1796661 | NCBI WGS metagenome assembly UEXM01 (sample SAMEA4772469, study PRJEB27181) | metagenome | reverse complement strand
TAATTTTAAATTTATAAATTTTACAACAATAATATCAATATCATGCCAAACCAAAAATCAATACACATAACTGACATTCTGTCATATAAATTTAAAAACAACTGACAGATTGTCTACGGTTGATTTAATGGTATAATCTTTACTATATTTGTATAAAAAATAAATTATGAATTTTAAAATTATACAATCAGGCATTAATAGATATGATGAAAGAGAAATTAAATCTATGGAACAGTTAAAAACATTAAGTAATTTATTTAATGTTAGGTACATTCGTATCGAGAACCCCCCGTATGAATGGGATGCCCCTGTAGATGAAATTTTTAAAGGATGGACAGGATTTTACAGAGGTAAATCTAAAAGATATGAAGAGCAGGGATTGACTGATAGACACTATGGTGCTTGGTTATCACACAAACAATCTATTATGGTTGGGTTTTCCGATAAAGGTCATTCCCTAATATGTGAATCCGACTGTAAAATTATCAACATTGATTTATTTAAAAAAAGAATAGAAGAGTCTATTAAAGTACTTAATGAAAACCCTGATTACCCAATCATAAGATTTGAGCCCCCAAATAATCCTGCAGGATTTGTTACTAATTTTAATAAACAAGTTAGTGAAAATATTTTTGAGTGTGACCGTATTACTTTAGGTCACTGTTATTTAATAAACGAAAATGCGAAGGAATTTTTTAATGACCTATACAATAAAGAGGGTTGGACAACTCCGGATGATTGGTTATTATTTAATTTCGGAGATAGGAAAATCCCGTTTTTATCCTTTAAAGAAACATTAACTTCTCAATTTGACGGATTTTCAGAAATAGATAAAATAGAAAAAAAATATTAAAAAATGATAGAATCAGTAGACCCAAACGAAAAAGGTGGTGGAAAGAAGAAAAAAGAGAACAATAGTTCAAGAACACCAGTACTTGATAACTTTTCAAGAGACCTGGTAAAACTAGCCTCTGAAGGTAAACTCGACCCTGTTGTGGGAAGAGAAAGAGAAATAACAAGAATTGCGCAGATTCTTTCAAGACGGAAAAAAAATAACCCCATTATTATTGGTGAACCTGGTTGTGGTAAAACAGCAATCGTTGAAGGTTTGGCAATGAAAATTTTTGAGGGTGACTGTCCCCAAAATCTGTGTGACAAAAGAATTGTGTCTTTGGACATGACCTCAATTGTTGCCGGAACAAAATACAGAGGTCAGTTTGAAGAACGTATGAAAGTTATCTTAGACGAACTTCAAGATAATCATGACATTATTGTTTTCATTGACGAAATCCACACAATCATTGGTGCAGGTAATACTTCGGGTTCATTAGACGCATCTAATATCTTTAAACCCGCTTTGGCCAGAGGTGAGGTACAATGTATTGGTGCGACCACTTTGGATGAATACCGTGAAAACATTGAAAAGGACGGGGCATTAGAAAGAAGGTTCCAAAAGGTAATGGTTGATGGTGCAACACATGAGGAGACTATGGAGATTCTTGAGAACCTAAAATCTCGTTATGAAGACCACCACAAAGTAAAATATACTAAAGAGTCATTGGAGGCTTGTGTTAGCTTGGCTGGAAGATACATTACCGACCGTGAATTCCCTGATAAGGCTATCGACGTAATGGATGAGGTCGGTGCTCGTGCTCAAATTAACGTGATACTACCCCCTGTTATTGAGGAACTTCGTAGTAAGGCTCTTGAAATAAAAGAAAAGAAAATTCAGGTAGTTAAGAGTCAAAAATACGAAGAGGCCGCCAATCTTCGTGACCAAGAAAGAAAGATTATTGATAAACTTGAATACGAAAAACTTAAGTTCGAATCTGAAAAAGATGAAAAGAGAAAAGATATCACGGAGGAAATGGTTTATGAGGTAGTTTCTACAATGACAAAAATCCCTCTATCAAAACTTAGTAGTGACGATAAAGAGTCTTTGTTGGATTTAGAGTCTAATCTAAACGGAAATGTTATTGGTCAAGAAGACGCCGTTAGAACTATCTCCAAGGCAATAAGACGTAATCGGGTAGGTATAAAAGACCCGAATCGTCCAATTGGTTCCTTTATCTTTTTGGGTTCAACAGGTATTGGTAAGACTCACTTAGCAAAACAATTGGCAAAAGAGATTTTTGGTGATGAAGAGTCACTTATCCGTATGGATATGTCTGAATATCAGGAAAAACACTCTATGAGTCGTCTTATCGGTTCCCCTCCAGGTTACGTAGGTTATGACCAAGGTGGACAACTTACCGAAGCAGTCAAGAATAAACCATATTCTGTTGTATTGTTTGATGAGATTGAGAAGGCCAACAAAGATATCTTCTCAATCCTTCTACAAATGATGGATGATGGTCACCTGACAGATTCTTTTGGACGAAAGATTAATTTCCGTAACTGTCTTATTATTATGACATCAAACTTGGGAGTGAAAAAACTTCAGGACTTTGGTACCGGTGTTGGTTTTGATACTGCAACTCGTATTTCAAATAACGAAGCGATGAAAAAATCACTATTAGAAAAAGAGTTGAAGAACCACTTCACCCCTGAGTTTCTTAACCGTGTAGATGAGGTGGTTGTTTTTAATCCCCTCAGAGAAAACGAAGTGGAACAAATCGTGGAGATTGAACTTTCAAAACTTGACCGTAGACTTGTTAAGTTGGGTTACAGCATTACAGTTGAACCGAAAGTTAAGAAGTTCCTGTCTGAAGTTGGTTTTGATGAGAAGTACGGTGCGCGTCCTATCAAACGAGCTATTCAAGAAAAGATTGAAGACCTTATCTCTGAAGAGGTATTAAGGGGAACCATCTCAGAAGGTAAACCCTACAAACTTAGACTGAAAGGTAAAGAAGAGGTAGTTGTAATTAAGGGGAGATAACTTCTCCCCTTTTTTATTTGGTTTATTGTAAAGTTTTATGTATATTTGTATAACAATAAACACACAATGAACAACGAACAACTCACCCGTCTCAAAGAAGTCCTCTCAGTCCCTACCAAAACCTATAAGGAGGACGGTATGGTTGAGTACATCTGTAAAGTACTTGATACCATCGACGGAGTCACGTATTATACAGATGGGATGAACAATGTGTATGCAACTAAGGGTTCACTTTCTGAAGGTGATTACTATCCTATGTTTATTGCGCATACCGATACGGTTCACGAGTTAGTTGATGAAATTGTTGTTGAGGAAGAGATGCTTGAAAAACCCCCTACCTTTGGTCGGACGTTTACTGAAGAACTTAACTTGTCGTTGAAGGGATACACACCACACGGAAACCCAACAGGTATCGGAGGTGATGATAAATGTGGGGTTTTTCTTGCTCTCGAACTCCTCCGTGTTCTTAATACGGTTAAGGTAGGTCTTTTCGTTTCTGAAGAGACTGGTTGTCATGGTTCAAAGGAGTGTGACGTAGATTTCTTGAAGGATGTGGGTTACGCTGTTCAGTTCGATGCACCAGGTAATCACTTGGTTACTGAAGTGTGTTCAGGTACACGATTGTTTGAGGACGGTGGTGACTTCATCAGTCGTATTAAACCTGTGTTTGAACGTTCTATGGGTGTTTCCCCATACCTTCAGTCACACCCCTACACTGACGTATCACAAATCAAACAAAAGGGTGATTTCTCTTGTATTAACTTCTCTTGTGGTTACTACAATATGCATACCGCAAATGAGTTTGTTGTGGTAAAGGACGTGGAGGACGCTTTTAACTTGGCACTTAATGTGGTTAACGAATTGGGTTTTGAAAAGTACGATTACACTTACGTAAAACCTAACTACTCAAACTACGGTCAGGGTTCTTTGTTCACTAATTATCCCGATGATGATTACGAGGATGATTATGAGTACAGAGATGTTGAGTGGGTTGACGGTGACAACCACTACTTTCACATCGGTGAGGATGAGATTGAAATTGAGTCTAAGACTACTGGTGATGTAATCTCTTTGAACCTACGAGATATGGGGGAGTTGTATCTCCTTATTCGGGAACGTTTGTTGGAAAACGAGGAGATTTAAAAAGGGTCAAAAAGTGTGTAGTTGTTCAACAGTTTAATTATTGTTGTCAACTTCGCACTTCCCTTTTTTCTTTCACCGTTAGGTTTTATTAAATCAAAATTAATTTTTGAGTTCTTCGGGTTTACTCCGGTGAAAATGATTTGAGTTTCGTCTTCTGCAGTTTTTATTGGATAGGGTTGGTTTAATCCAAACTTTTTGTTGATGTAGTTTAATATACTTCTATACTCAGTTGCGTCAGTAACAACATCCTCATCCATTTCTAAACCTTCTAAAGTATTTTCCAATAGATTAGTCATATCACTATTAAACGAGTCATTAAACACATCCCAATCCTGATATTCGTTTACTGCATCCATAAAATATGTGTCCAAATCAACGTTTTGTTGGATTATGGTTTCTAATACTTGTTCCGCAGATAACTCTTTATTGTAATCTAAATTATCTTCATAGATATCGATAAGTTTATCAATACTGATTTTGTATTGACCAAAACAATCACCATCGTCAACCTTGGTTAATCCTATCTCATCATAAAGGTTACATATCTCATCTTCAATATGCTTTATAGCACCTTCATGTATAGACCTGTCTTCCGATTCAGAATACAAATAACCAAAATCTTCATATAGTTTTGGTAATCGGTCTTTTATAAATTCCGACAATTTTACGTCCCAATCACCATCACGTTTAATTTCACTACCATCAAAAGACTCTAACAACTCAGGTTCTAGTATCTCAACAATAGAACGTAATATATCAATATGTTCGGGTGTTAACGCGTAAAGTGGATAACCTTCCCTCATATCGTCATCAAATCTTGATGAGTCATAAAAGAAATCACCATTAGGGTTTTCATACGCCCATAGATAATAACCTATCGCATCTTCACCGACCTCATCTTCCATAAAGTCCAAATAATTCTTAAGTTCGTTACTGAAATTAAAAATCGCGTTTTCACCATCAAACCTATCAAAGAAATGTGAAGTTAACGCCTCATACATTGCAATCTTAGGGTTACTTCTAACTTTCTTTAGGGTTTCGTAATCGTCACCCTGTTCAGTTAACTTTTGTATTTCTTCTTTAATTGGAGCAAACCTCTCCAACAAAAAAGCATATCTTTCACCACCATCCTGTTGGTTATATACCTCAGGAGTACCATTACCAAACGGTACCAAAAGAGCCATCTTACTGTATGTCCTATCTTGAGATTTTTTGTCTATGATATAATATAACTTACCTCTTGAGGTGTACTTGTTAAAATAACTTTCGTCGTTTTCTGATGTCGTACACCATTGAGTACTTGCACCATAATAACAAGAAGATTTATGTGATAGAGGTCTTACAATTAAAAACCTATCGTTTTCAAATAGTTTTTCCGCCTCTTTTTTAATGTCCTTTTCCGTTTCAATACTTTCCAAATAATCGTCATAGTATGATACCAAAATACGTAAATCTTCATAGGTGTCAAAAGATGTGATATCTTTAGGTCTTAGTCGTATTTTTTCCTCGGATTTATCACTACTAAAATCACCATCAAGACCGACGGTATCTATAATCTTACTAACTTTTTCAGGAGACAACTTATCCACTATATCGTGATAAAATTTTAGTTGAACCCATAACGAACTCGCTAACGTAATCGGTGGTCTCCCTTGTAGATTACGAGGGGGGTTTTGTAACATTTCTATGAACTTTTTAATCGCCCACTCAGAATATTTTTTTGTTACACTTGGGTCGTTGTCTATAATTTGTTCTGCAACCTGTAGTACCTCGTCACCTAACGGCTCGAGTTGTGAACGAAATCTGTCTATTATTCGCTCTTTTTTACCCTCGTTAAGTACTTGTATTATATTCATCAATTATAAGCCGCACAAGGTATACCTCCACTGTCTTTAAATAAGTTACTACCACCTTGTTTAATTCTTTTTAAAACTATTTTATTTCTTCCACCATCACCACCAGACTCACTAACAATCTTTATACCCCATTCACCTAAAGTAGATGGAGGAGTCGGTGATGTTTCTGGTGGTTTTTCATAATTAAATTCAACAGCCAATTGTATAATACAAAATTTATATTGTTCATATTCATTTGGTGATGTATGTGGGTCCATGCCGTTAAACTTTCTATCACCATCTTTTTTATATGAACTAGGTTCTCCACCACCTGTTGAAAATAAGTTTGGTGATGGTGGATTTGGACCTGATGAACCGTCACCATTCCTACCGTTTGAGTTTAAGGTGACCCCAACATTACCGATATCAGGTACAATAGAACTCAATTGATTTACAATATAGTTATACACACTTTGTGCTCTTGCTTCAGATAGTTCTTTAAAACTCATTTGTTCTGCTTGACCTGTATTTCTATATCTAGATGCGGATGTCCATATGGTGAATGGGTAATTTTTAATAGAACCATCAACCTCTACTTTGTCAGCTACCGAAACCGTAGCACCTGGATATGACTCTAAAAATGTTTCAATCTCACTTCTAAAATTAGTTACCCAATCAACGACACCCTGTCCAACTTGTGTTGAATTGTTTGGGAATGGTTCTCCTTGTGTGTTTTTATTTATATTTGGTTGCAGTCTAACTGCAGGTATTGCCTCCTCTTCCTTACCTTCAGTTGTTGTTAAAGCACCTGGAGTTAATTTTATGTATTTAATATTTTTTCTACATTCTCCCCAATCTGGTGAATTACTATCCTTTTTCTCAGGGTATTTCTTAATACACCAATCGGTAAAATACTGAATAAACCCTTCTTTATTTTCTTCAGTCATAGGTGGTACTTCTGCACTTGACTGTCTTTTTTCTTTACCTGATACTCTTTCACCTGATTTATAATCACCACTACTACAAGTACTTAATGCTGATTCGTTATAGTCAGGATTAAAAGAATCTTCACCTAATGAAAAACCAGTTTTAACTTGACCTAATCTATCTCCTTTTTGGTCTTCAATATTTCTTAATTCTTCAGACGATGAACGATATTTACTATCGTCATTAAAATAACTTTTAGGTATATAATTATAACTTGAGTATAGGTATTGACCTTCCACACCTCTTTTACTTGTAGGTGATTCAGGTAACTTATCAGGTTTTAATTCACTTATAGGGAACCTATATTTAAAATAATATTTTGGAGAACACACAAATTCGCTATCCGCACTCTCCCAATAAATTTTACTCTTATCATCTAATAAAGTAACAAATAATCTTTCGGTGGTACTTGTTTGTTCTAGAATTGTCTTTAATCCCATGATTTCCCTCATACGATTAACTTCACTCAAAATATTTCGTTTCATTATATTTTTTTTTATAAATAGTTTGTCAGATAAAAAAACTTCACTATATTTGTATTATGTATAAACTACTCATCATCCCTCTTACGTTAATTTCATTCACCTCAATTTCACAAATTACTTGGAATTGTTATACCGAAGATGAATACGGTAACACCGTAAAGATTGATTGTGACGGCCATATACCAACACCTATCTTTACAGGAAATATTGATTCACTCTGTTGGGAGATGGAGAAACGGTTTGTTAATACTCTTAATGAATGGAGACGTAATCATGGTATCCACGAGTTAGAATATGATGATGATATGGAATCTCTACTAACAGTGCCACATAATGAATGGCAGGTTAATAAAGGTCTTATCGCGCATGGTGAGGATGGTCGTTCACTTTCTGAAATCTCACGTAGTCGTGGATTTACCGGTGTTGGAGAATGTGTCGCATACAATTATAGGTCAGATATGGGTGAGGTATCACAATTCTTCATTCAATATAAGAACAGTAAACCTCATTGGGAGATTTTAACTAGTGCTGATTATCATTACATTTCTGTTTCTGTACTGTATGACCAAGAAAAAAATCGGTACTACTCTACCGTAAATGTTCGGTGGTGAGTTGTTTTATTAAAGAATAATATTTATCTTTGTGATGTTCTTTGAAAATATGGGGGCGTTTTTGGATTTGACTGGTACAGTCAGGCACAGAGTGCACGTAGTGAGAGGTTACCTATCACTTTAATCCACGGTTACAATTTTTATACGGCGACGTTATCGAAAACCTTCAGGCTGTCGGATTAGTCCGCACTGAAGAGGTTTACGCAGCCTAAGGCTCCGTTTACCGCAGGTCGGTCAGGACATATACCTATGAACAGAAGTCCGTTGTTGTGGTGGAGAAATGACTAAACCCTAAATTGAGTCATACATCTGTTGGTGGTAAATGATGTTAACTTGAACCACATATTTCGGATTGTTGAGAATCAATAATGACCTAAACGTGTAGTACTCTCTGTTTGGGGTATTCAGGACCTGGGTTCGACTCCCAGCGCTTCCACAAAAAAAATCCCCTAATTGTTTTGGCAGTTAGGGGATTTTTATTATCTTTGTAGGGTAATCATCACATAAACATCACCACTATGACTCAAGAAGAAGTAATCAAAGAAGTACAAAACTACGAAGGAACCAACAACTTTATGAACTCCCTCAAGAGAGGTTTGAAGAAGTTCGGTTCTCTCACTGAGAACCAAGCAGCTGCCGCTATTCGTGTTATTGAAGGTACTCGTCGTCACGAACAGTCTCAAAAGCGTATTGATATCAAATTGGTTGGTGATACCATTAAGATTGGTCGCAAGATTGCTCTCGGTATCAAAGAAGAGTACAACTTGGAGTTTCACCCCATCCTCGTGGATGTTACCGCAGTTACCGCTATGACCGACCGAGCTCTCCGACTCAAAGGTATATTGACAAAAGAAAATGGGGGAGTATGTCGTTGTTGTGGAAAGACCTTGACTGACGAGATGTCTCAGGTCACCGGTATCGGTCCCGTATGTGCAAAATACGTAGGTGTGGAGCACCCAAAATCTAAGAACGATGTGGAGAAGTTCAAGGAGGATATGTCAAATAAAATTGACGAAATTGGTGAGTTTGAGTTTTGGATTCCCAAACGAGCCGTCATCAAGTGGGACGGAATGGGAGGTGTGATGTTGAGAATGTGAAAGAGGGGGTTATCCCCCTTTTTTCATTTTTTATGATATTTATAGTAATAAACTATAAAATTATTTATCATGCAAACAGCAGAATTAAAAAGTTTAATTAGACACGCATTAACTGCGATTGGTACCTTGTTGGTGTTGACAGGGTTAAACAAATTCATTCCCTTAGTAGATTATTTAACTGATAATTTGGACACGACCTTTCAAGCGATAGAGGTATTAATTGGTGTTGTAATAACGGTTTTCGGTTTCTTACGGAACAAAGACCGTTTCAAACAAGTTGCCGAGTCCACCAAGTAAAAAATGAATAAAGTTAAAACCCCCGACCACAAATCGGGGGTTTTTCTTTGACATATAAAATAAATTATTTTATTATTAACAAAAAACTATTATGAATAATGTCTTAGTATTAAATGCGGACTTCTCCCCATTAAACATAACGTCTCTTCAAAGAGGGTTTGTTTTGGTGGATAAAGGTAAGGCAGAAATAGTAAAGAAAGGAGAAAAAGACATAGTAACGACGATAGGTAATTTTGTTAGACCAGTTATTATTAGATTATTAAATTATATTAAATTTAGACCCACAAACTTAAAGGTCAGTAGAAAAAGAATTTTTAAACGAGATAAGTCTACTTGTCAATACTGTGGTTCAAAAAAACATTTAACAATAGACCACGTTATGCCTCGTTCTCGTGGTGGTGGTAATACATGGACCAATCTGGTTACCTGTTGTTCATCATGTAATGTTTACAAAGGGAATAAAACGCCAAAAGAGGCCAATATGAAACTTATGTCACGCCCATATGAGCCCTCTATATTCTCCTCTGTCTTGTATGAAGAAGCTGAGGACATATGGACAGATTTTAAAAATTCCTTCAAATCTTATTAAACATTTTTAACTATTTATAGGTATAAGTTCTTCAATAAACGTTAAACCTATAAATTAAATTAAATGATTTTTAAATACTTAAAACAGACACTCAGTGTCTTATTCTTACTTCCTGTGCTCTTTTTTAGTACAGAAGTAAAATCACAGTGCGATGTTTTTATAGAACCTGGCTCTGTAAATGTGATAGACAACGGTAGTGGTGTTAAGTTTGAGTTTCAAATAACAAATAACTCAGGCGTAGATTGGTATGGCGACGATTTAAAGTTATTCTGGTCACTTAACTCAAGTGTACCCATATGGAACATTGACTACGCCAATAACACCTCGTCACCTCCTATTTTAGATGGTGAAACACGAACAATTAAAACCCCTTGGTTTGATTTTCCTAACCTACCTTCTTGGTTTCCTGAAGACCCAGGACCGGGGGGTGCGTTAGATGATAATTGGGTTGAAGCATACGAATGGCCGTATTGGTCTGTAACTCCTGCGGGTTTTGACGGTACGTGGTCACAATTTAACCTTAGATTAGGTAGTTGTGGATTGGGTGATGGTGCATGGGTATATAACTCAGATGGTACACCATATTACGGACCATTTGATAGTGAATGTCCTGATGTAAATGAAGATGCACTATGTGATTGTGATGTTAATTTTCTTGGATTTGACCCTGAAACATATGACGTAAGTATTGAAGTAGTATCACATTGGAACTGTGGTACTTCTTTGAATACGTCAGGGCAATCAAGTGAAATGGATTATATAAACATGGTTCAAATAGGTGCTCATGTACCTGGTTGGGATTATGGTTGGGGTTGTACCTCAGCTCAGTACCATTTAGGGTGGACGTTTGATAATCCTGTTTCATTTGAAGAGTTTTATGCTGGAGACACAATTAATTATAATATGTTTTCAGACGACACATTCTACGATGATTGTTTTCAGGAAATATTAGAAAGTGACACCTTAACTTCATGTTTAGAGATTGTTTTATGGCAAATTAATTATTCTGAAACAGCCATTATTGGTGAGATAGATGGTGGTTGGGCGGCAACATGTGGTATTTGTGCTAACCAAACACAGTTCTACCCTGATATGTCTATGGAATTAAACTCTATGGATGTTTGTAATGCACCACCTCCTTTATATCCTGGTTGTATGGATTCTGAGGCTGAAAACTATGACCCAAGTGCGGGATATGATGATGGAACATGTACATATCCACCGATTTTTGGATGTCAAGACCCTACCGCTTGTAATTACAATAGTGAAGCTACTCAGAATGATGGTTCTTGTATTACTTGTAGCACACCCTATGAAGAAGGTTTGGCTTGTAATGAATATCAAAATACTGAAGGGTATTGGGATTGGTATTTAAGTATTTTTAATTGTAATCCCGGATGTACCGACCAATCGGCATCAAACTACGACCCTGAAGCAGAAAATGATGATGGGAGTTGTGAATATCTATCTCCTGATGCGGGTGGTAAAGTAAATACGGTTAATACCCTATGTGTTGATGGTGAACTAAGTAATTTGGTTAATATTGTAGTGAGTAATTTCAACACAGGAGGTTTTAACGCTACAGATACTTTATTTAATTATTGTGTAGAAGTACCTGAATTAGGTCTTGATAGTTGTTTAAATGGTTATTTGTTTGGTGGTAGTTGGATTGAACCTGGAGGTGGACAACAAATATGGACAAACATTTATATACCTGACACAATACCTCAAATAACTGTAAATGTTTATTACGCAGAAGACGAAATAGAAGAGTATAGTTTTAATAATACATTTATATTTCAGAATCTATTTCAAGACCCCGATGTTTGTATTATATTAGGTTGTACTGACCCCGAAGCGACTAACTACGACCCTGACGCAACAGAAGATGATGGGAGTTGTGACTACTTTATTGATTTATCAATAGATAGTTTAAGTATAAATGAATTCTGTGATGAATTTACCCCTTACTGGGTACCAACAATAAATCTATCTAATTTAAGTAATCAGACTATAGATGAATATTGTATTAAAGTACAAGTATTAGGTCAAACAAATGACACTTTATGTTTTAGTGGTACCGATTATTCGTTACCACCTTTTGGTACTCTTTCTTTTGATTGGCCGAATCCAATATATTCATATGGTACAATTAGTATCCACGTATTAGATGTTAATGGTGAAAATCCAAGTTCTTTAATAGGTTATGGATTTGATGATAACTTATCTAATAATACTTTAGTTGTTGGGTTATCCAGTTTTACTATTAATTGTGATGTGTTAGGATGTACTGACGATACAGCAAATAACTACAATCCTGACGCCAACGTAGATAACGGTTCTTGTACTTATGATATTACAGAATTAACTTATGTCGGTGCTGAATGTTTTGTGGATTGTGATGTATATGGACCTTATTGGTATGTGGTCACGACTTGGACAAATACAGGAAATGTTGAAATAACTGATTTTTGTTCAGAATGGGACGTAACAGGAGGACAGGGTGATGACATAATGTGTTTTAACGGTAGTCTATTACCTGGTGATACAACATCTCTTCAGTATGGTCCTTACAATGTTGATGTAGGTCTTATTGCATGGGCTTATGTGACAGAAATAAATGGGGTCACGTTTAACCCCCCATTAGAAAATTATGAAACATTATATTGTTTTGGTGAAGCTCAAGCAAGTTGTGTTTATGGTTGTATGGATGTGACGGCTAATAACTATAATCCTGATGCCGATTTTGATGATGGTTCTTGTACTTATGATGTCTTAGGTTGTACTGACAATACTGCGAATAACTACAATCCTGACGCTAACGTAGATGATGGTTCTTGTACTTATGATGTTTTAGGTTGTACTGACCCTGACGCTGAAAATTACAACCCTGACGCTAATATAGATGATGGTAGTTGTCAAATAGGTGGTTGTACAATAGAACAAGCTTGTAACTACAATCCTGATGCAACATATAACGACGGTAGTTGTGATTTTGAAAGTTGTGTTGGTTGTACTGACCCCGAAGCCATAAATTATGACCCTGTCGCAACAGAGGACGATGGTAGTTGCATATATCCAATTTATGGATGTACTGACCCCGAAGCCTTTAACTACGACCCATTAGCTAATACTGATGACGGTAGTTGTATTGATGTGGTAATAGGATGTATGATACCTGAAGCCATTAATTATAATCCGTTGGCCAATATACAATGTACCCCTATAGATGAATGTTGTATATTCCCTGAAGGTTGTACAGACCCTGAGGCCAATAACTACGACCCTAACGCAATAATAGACGATGGTAGTTGTACTTATGATGTCTTAGGTTGTACAGACCCTGAAGCCAATAACTATAACCCTAACGCTAACGTAGATGACGGTAGTTGTTTATATGACGTATTCGGATGTACTGACCCGTTAGCGTTAAATTATAACATCAACGCAAATATAGACGATGGTACTTGTTTATATCCTGGACCTTGTGATAGTTTTGAGGGTGACGCCTTCGCACCGAACGCATTTTCACCTAATAACGATGGTTTAAATGATTCATGGAGAATATTAACAGAGTCTGAGTGTTGGAATAAGTGGAGTGTTATAATTTATAACAGGTGGGGACAAGTTGTTTACGAAATGACAAGTCCTGATGAAGTATGGGATGGTAGTTTCAGAGATGGTGACCATTACGTTCAAGACGGGGTTTACGCTTACCGAATAGAAGCAGTCTCATGGAACTTAAAAACAATACAAGAGACAGGATTTATAACAGTCCTAAGATAAATAAGAAAGTGACCTTCGGGTCACTTTTTTTTGACCAAGAAAAAAGGACTGACACCGTCAGCCCTTTTCGTAGATTAATTTTACCCCCTTTTTTTTAAAAGTTTATGAGAAAACATTATCTCTAATGCCCCTCAGTTTCGAGTCCATGCTAGACTCTATGGAACTCAACAGAGTTTCCAATGCCGTTGTAAATTTGTCTTCTAATTCTCTTTTAAACGTATCATTATCTATTTGATTCATTAATACTTCTTTTGTTGTGTCATTAAGACCTTCTAAAAATTTCTCTTTAAATTCTCTTGTAAATACGTCTGCTATTTTTCTTGCTAAAAATCTCTTGTCTGTAAATATTTTTGGAAATTCATCTTCTTCTAATTCTACTATAGACTGAGTTAGTACATCTTTTTCAAACCCGTCCATACCTAACTTAGACTCTAAGTACGAAATAAGTCTTTCTTTTAACATTTCTGTTACCTTAGAACCTTCGTCACCCATAAGACCTTTTAATACCATAACTAAATCCTCGTTAATGACAGACTCAGTAATACCCATATCAATCAACTTATTAGATTCTACGAATAACTTATTAAAGAATTTTGTTGTTTGAATTTTTGAGTTAAAGTTTACTGACTCAGATAATATACCCAATCTACCCTTAACTATTTTAGATTCAGTGAGACGAGTTCTTTTTACTTCCTTAACCTCTTTTAAGTTGTTTTTAACTAATTTCTTTAGACTCATCACTTTCTCGGTTTCCAAGCTTTTATTGATTCGTTAAACTCTTTACTACTAACTCTCACTCTTTCATAAATATCTGCGTTTTCAGGTTTTTCAAATTTAAATCCCTTTTTTTTTAAATTTTCTAAAACTTCCTTTTGACGCTTTGTGAGGTCGTTCGTAAGGTCACCATCCAATAATGAAGATAAACCTTTTTGTTCTTTTTTCTTCATAACTTCCTCAAATGGTTCGTCCATTTCAGCCATTTCTTCACCATGAGAATATGTGTAGTTATCCAACTCAATTTCCTCCTTATCCTTGTCGTTAAACTCTACTTCGGGTATCTTGTCACCACCAACTATCTTAAAGTCCCTGTAATCGGGTCCCTCGTTGTTTATGATGGTAAAATATACAATACCACCATCTAATAACTTACCCAAACCATTCATTTGTGAATTAAATGGAAGTTCAATATCCGCATTGTTATAATATGAACCTAATCTTACAATAGGTTCTCCTGATTTTTTATCTTCACCTTTTGCAATAACAACTGCTCTGATAAAAGCAATATCTTCAGGATATTTTTTGATAAGGTCATCAAATTCCTTACTTATTTCTTCTCTATCTTCATCGGTAAAGACAACTTTTTGTTTTCCTTTATCGTTTGCTGAGTAAAAGTTAAATTCTCTTAGTTTGTCGTCTATCATCTCAGATAGTGAGTTGTTTTCTTCTTCCATTAAAATATTTTTTAAACCTATAGTTTTACCTTCATTTATCATTTCATACCCGTGGAAAGGATACCATTCATCACCCTGTTCGTGATTGATATAACCCATTTCAGATGGATTATCAGGGTTTGGTTTAATTAAGTATAAAGTCTTTCTTCTTGCTAAGTCTTCACCAAACATAACAAGTCTTGGGTCAGTGTCTTTTGGTATTCCTGATGGTTGTTTGTCACAATCACCTCTCTGTATCCATATTAATTTTGCGACATAAGGATTTTTTTCATATGGGTCTTTTCCACTCCTAACGTCCCTGATTAGTTGTTTATACTGACTATTAATCGGGTCTGACGGTACTATTTCATTAGTTAAGCACCATTCCATAAACTTAGGTTTTTTAACTGGTACTCTAACACCCACACAACTACCGTCATCACATGTTGCGTTAGCGTCATAATTAGTGGCTGCCGTATTGGTACATCCCGCTATTACTCCTGAGTCATAGGTACAACTACCATCGTCAACAGTTGCGTTTGGGACGTAGTTATTTGCACATTTATTTGTACATCCCGATACTGCATTTGGAGGTGGAGGTGGTGGAGTTCCTCCATCTTTTTTTACATAAAAACCTTTAGGTGCTGGAGCGTGTGTATTGTCCTGATATAAGTCATAATCTGATGTTTGTTCTCCACGACCAGTAATTAAATTTTCTAAAGCTGTTCGACTATCAGGACCTTCCCATCCCGAACCAGGTGCACCATTACCCTTAACCTCAGTTTTCCAAGTGACGGTCTGTTCTGTTAGTATATAATTATTCATATTCTTTAAAGGTTTTATTATTTTCATCATATTTATAATAGTAATCTGTGGATTGCGTACCTTTCATATTTACTAAGTAGTAAACATCCGGCTCATCACTATCTATTCTTCTATAACTTCTAACATCGTCGACCATATCAGGATTCACTGCTTTAAACCAATTTTTAAAATCGGATTTATTGTCCTCATATTTTGCTTGAACCTCAGCCTCAGGTAACATATTAAATAATTGCATTAATCCTTTTTGAACCGTTTCGATTATTTTATCTGCACCTCCATCAAAATCTATCGGAGTAAGGGCCTCAATTAATTTAGCATCAGTACTGCTGGTTGTAGTAAAAATACCCATAGGTGCCCCTCTTTTAACTAACATAACAAACGTTTTAAATGCTCCCCCAAGCACACCTTCTTCTTCAAAATAATCAACAACATCTCCAAGTTGTCGCTCTAAAAAAGCAAAAGCTATTCCTACAGGGTTCCAACCAAACTCATCAAGCCACTTCATAGATTGTTCGGTATCAAATTTTGGGATAGTAAACCATGGGTCATATCCAGGCCATCCAATATCAAGAGGTAGGAATCTATTTAAATTGTAATAAAGAAGCATATCTCCAAACAAAATTTGTAATAAATCCGCTACCGCACTTCCAACTATATAACCAACACTATTTAAATACCACATTGAAGCTATGTATGTTGCCTTATTACCTTTTTGCCAACCACTTTGTTTTATCAACTGTTGCCATTGTCTATCGTAAACGGCAAAAGTATCAGTTAACAAAAACTGACCAAATTTTTCTCTAGGGTTAAAAAGTGAAAAGAACTTTCTTATTACTTTATATTTTCCTTCTATATCTGAAGTTTTAAGTATATTTTTTACGTCACTAACAAAAGTTTTAGTTGTCTCAACTATCTCCTGCGTAAAAGTACTTGCTTGTCTTTCACCCCATATTTCACGATATAATTTAAAAAATTCAGACGGATTTTCGTCAATTATTTTTATAATTGACTCATCAATACCCGAATTTTTTAATGCGGTTTTAGCCGCATTATTTTCTCTGGCTTCTAAAATATTTAGTGCCCTTACTATTGCAACTGAGTACTCTTCACTTATTTGTTGTATTTCTTCAGGTTTCAAGTCTGTTTCTGATATTTTAGTGTAATAACCATCGGCCAGTTCTTTAATTTTGGCCTTTGATTTCTCAACACTGCGAAAAAACACCCTAAAATAATCAGTGTTAAATTTTCTTGGAGACTTTTTTCTTAAAGCCTTTCTCATTGTTTTTAATTGGTCGTCAGTTAAAACTTCACCTCCCGTTGGTTTATCACCAACTTTATTAATGATTGGGGTAAATCTTGCACCATTTGCATAAATCATATCATCGTACTGACGTTTAAATGTTGGTAATGCTATTTCTACTAACTCTTTCCACTCATCTTTAAACTTTCTAATAAATACTTCGTCTGGTTCAGATGAAGGTGACCTTTCAATTGTCTTAAGAATGTCTTTTAGTAATTCTTCTTCTGATTTATACCCTCCTTTTCCTTTTAAATGTTTGATAAGTTCATAATACGCGAGATTACTTGCGTCAGTATTTTCACTTAATACTAACCTTATAATTTTTTGTGCATTTCCATTTATATTCCTATAAGCTTCACCCGGCACATCAGATTCCATAGCTCTGATTGCCCTTAGTATGTCATCTTTTTTAAACTTTTGACCCGCCACTAAGATGTTGTTGGTAACGTTTCCAGCGTCATTAATTACTTGTTTCAATCTATTGACGATACTTTCCGCAATTTCACCACTAAGGTTAGACACTAGTCTTATGGTACCTCCTGATTCTAATAAAATTAAAGGTTTAAGACCCATAATGTCATGAATTCTTTTTAATTC
>UEXM01001656.1_pt1 | contig 17868 bp, 25 predicted proteins | sample 1796661 | NCBI WGS metagenome assembly UEXM01 (sample SAMEA4772469, study PRJEB27181) | metagenome | reverse complement strand
TTTCAGGAAAAGCTTTGTCAGATTATCTTGGAAGACAGAACATTCTGTGATCAAATCTCAGAGGTCTTAAATGTTAATTTTTTAGAATTGAAATACTTGCAGGTATTTATTGAAACAATATTCAACTATCGTGAACGATATAAGACACACCCAACATATGAACTAATGGCAACCATGCTAAAGTCTGGGTTGAGAGAGGAGAATGATGGAATTAAAAAGCAAGTACGAGATTATTACTCTAGAATCCTGTCGGGTTCGGTTCAAGGTGCGGACTACATCAAAGAGCAGGCTATAGACTTCTGTAAAAAGCAAGTCTTAAAGGAAGCCATGATAAAATCAGTCAAACTACTCAAAACGTCATCATATGACGAAATACAGAAAATAATCAATGATGCACTTAAGCTCGGAGTTGAAAACAACTTTGGTCATGATTATCTAAAGGATTTCGAGCAGAGATTTGTGCTTAAACCCAGATTCCCTGTTTCAACAGGTTGGGATCGGATTGATGATTTAGCCAAAGGCGGTTTGGGTCGTAGAGAGTTGGGTGTAGTTATTGCACCAACCGGAGCAGGGAAGTCAATGGTTCTTTGTCACTTGGGCTCAACAGCCGTTAAGAATGCCAAGACAGTTGTCCATTACACCTTGGAATTGGCTGACACAGTCGTCGGCCAACGTTATGATTCTTGCATAAGTGGCGTCCCTCTTGGTGACCTGTTGAGAAATAAAGAAAAAGTTTTTGATACCGTCCAAGACTTGGAAGGGCAACTAATTATTAAGGAATATCCAACAAAGTCAGCCTCGACATCAACCATCAAAAGTCACCTCGAGAAACTGAGAAAACGCTCTATAGAGCCAGATATGATTATCGTGGATTATGCTGATTTGTTAAAACCAGTGAAATCTAGCAGCGAAAAGAGGCATGAATTGGAAAACATATATGAAGACCTTCGAGCTATTGCTCAGATATACAACTGTCCTGTTTGGACAGCTTCCCAAACCAACCGTTCGGGACTGAATGCGGAGGTTATAACAATGGAGTCAATATCAGAAGCATTTAATAAGTGCTTTGTCGCTGACTTTATCTTCTCACTGTCTCGAACAATTCAAGATAAACAAGCAAACAAAGGTCGTGTCTTTGTTGCTAAAAATAGAAATGGTCCAGATGGCTTGGTGTTCCCCACCTTCATTGATTGGTCAAGTATTTGCATGAAAGTGCTAGAAAACACAGGGGAAGAGACAGATGATGCTGTAAAAGAAACCACAGCATCCGCATTAAAATATTTGAAAACAAAATACGAACAACACAAAAAATAGGAGGTAATAATGGTGAGAATAGCAGACATAAACATCAGAAGATTTAAGTTATCTGATCGGTTCATCGATCAATATATAGACAAGGAGGTTCCGTGGGGACCTGTCGGATACATCACTTTCAAACGGACATATGCCCGTCGATTAAGTGAGTTCGATTCAGATGCCACAGGAACAGAGGAATGGCATCAGACTTGCCGTCGAGTAATCGAGGGTATGTTCGACATACAAAAGCGACATGTCGTGGCAACGGGGCTTGAGTGGAATGACGCCAAAGCCCAAAGAACAGCGAAAGAGGCTTATGATCGCCTATTTACGCTTAAGTGGACGCCTCCCGGACGTGGTCTATGGATGATGGGAACCAAGTTTATTTATGAGAGAACAGGTGCCGGTCTATTCAATTGCGCCTTTCGTTCAACCAAAGATCTCTCATCAAAGGGCGGCTACTTGTTTGCTTGGATGATGGACGCTCTTATGGTTGGTATCGGCGTTGGCTTTGATACACTTGGAGCCGGAACCCTTACAATCGAAGAACCAGAGTGGACTAATGATATCCACATGATTGAAGATTCCCGTGAAGGTTGGGTCAGATCTGTCCATCTTATGTTGGATGGTTACTTAATGGGTAAGAAAGTGCCTCAATTCGACTACTCCTTGATACGTGGAGCCGGAGAGCTAATCAAGGGCTTCGGTGGTACTGCGAGTGGAGCAGCCCCTCTAATTGAGCTACATATCAACCTTAAAGAGCTTTATGAGACAAAGGTCGGAGAAGAGATCACATCAGTTGATATCGTTGACACAGAGAACCTTATTGGTCGTTGTGTTGTTGCCGGCAATGTTCGTCGATCAGCAGCCCTTGCTCTCGGTCAAGCCGAGGACAAAAAATATTTAACAATGAAGAATGACCAAGACAAGCTCTACCATCACAGATGGGGATCAAACAACTCATTTGAAGCAAAGGTTGGAATGGATTACACTTGGCATGCAGAACAAAGCCAACAAAACGGAGAACCCGGATACATCTGGCTTGACAATGCAAGATACCATGGCAGAATGAAAGATGGGCTCAGATACGATGATACAAAGGTCATGGGCTTCAACCCATGCGTTGAACAGCAACTAGAAGATGGTGAATTATGCTGTCTTGTAGAAACCTTCCCTGCAAAGCATGACACCTATGAGGACTACCTAAGAACCCTCAAGATAGCTTATCTATATGGTAAGACGGTTACACTGATCAACACTCATTGGCCAGAGACCAATGCTATTATGTTGAAGAATCGACGTATTGGTTTATCACAGTCCGGCGTTGTCCAAGCTTTCAATAAGTTTGGCAGACGACAGGTATACGAATGGTGCGACAGTGCTTACGATGAAGTCCAAGCTATGGACATTGAATACTCTGATTGGCTGTGTATCCCACGTTCTGTGAGAATGACATCCATCAAGCCATCTGGTACTGTATCTTTGCTTAATGGTTCAACACCGGGCATCCATTTCCCCGAGGACGAATATTATATTAGAAGAATTAGATTTGGAACAACATCAAGTCTCTTGCCTGCTCTTGAACAAGCTGGTTACAAAATAGAGACTGATGCTTACTCTCCAAACACTATGTGTGTTGAATTTCCAGTTCATGAACCACACTTTACTAAAGGTAAGCGTGATGTGTCCATGTGGGAACAATTAGAGATAGCTGCTCAGTATCAACACTACTGGGCTGACAACAGTGTCAGCATCACTGTCACTTTTAAACCAGAAGAGGCTCATCAGCTAAAGGATGCCCTCGAGATGTACGAAACCCGACTAAAAGCCGTGTCCTTCTTAAAGTACGAGGCAACGGGATATAAGCAGGCTCCCTATGAGCCAATCACCAAAGAGCAATATGAGGATATGATTTCCAAAGTTACACCAATTCAACGTATAGACACTGAAGAAGGTGGTGTGGGATCTAAATTCTGCTCAAACGACACTTGCACAATATAACGGAGGAAAGATGCAATTTACACCATTTAATCGACACTTGGCCATCAATGTGATCGAAGAAGAAAAGAAGATCGACAATAGCGTTATTGTTTTGCCGTCTGACTATGAAAAGCCCTTGTCACCCTATGTCAAAGCAGAGGTTGTGTCTGTGGCTTTTGATTCAAAGTTTTATGAATCTTTACAAGTTGGAGACACTATTGTAATCGAGAGGAGAATGTTACATAAAATTGAGTTTGAAGGCGAATCTATCTATTTAATATTAGAAAATTACATTTTTGGGAGAATGAACTAATGAAATTAACAAAAGACAAATTAAGGTCCTTGATCAAAGAAGTTATATCAAATCAAAGTAAAGACTCAATGATCCTTAGTGAAAACATGGAAGAACCAGATCAAGAGGTGAGTTTACCAACTTCTCCGACCTTTCAAAAAATAATAACAATCTTGCAAGGTCAAGACCCATCAGTTCAAACTGTCGTTATAATGTCTGGCCAAAACCCAATGGCTGAAGAGACCGACGCCCAAAAGAACTTAATGTTGGCAAAAAAGCTTGAAAAAGACATAGCTAAGATGGGATTACAATACATCCCCATTGGCGGAAAGTTTAGCGGCCATGACGAAGACTCTGTGATGATTTTAAACCCAAATCGAGTACAAGCTGAACAACTAAACAGAATGTACAAACAGTGGGGATATGTCTGGGGTCAGAACTTGCCAAGCTTTCAAATGATACAAATTGATTATAAAAGCAGCCAAGGTGAGTTTATTGCTCCCGGATCTAAAACAGCTACTGATGTAAACGCAGGAGCAAATGCTCAAGCAGCAACAGACAATTATAGCTATGACTACGCATCGGACCGTAAATTTATCATTTCCTTGTATTGAGGTGGTTTGTGAAAAGTATATTATTATATGATGATAACATTGGAAAGGTAGACTATGTTCAACACATGGGAACCGACTTAACCGTGGTGAACTCTGCTAGAGTTTCATTCGGAGTTGAAAAGAAAGAGCTAGACCGCCGAGACAAGAGATTAATAAATTATTTAATCAAACATAAGCACACATCAACGCTTGAACATTGTAGTGTAACATTTAGATTTACCGTACCTTTGTTTGTTAGATCTCAGCACCATAGACACAGAACTTGGAGTTATAATGAGATATCTCGCAGGTATACCGACAAAGACCTACAGTTTTATACTCCAGAAGCCTTTCGAACTCAGCATGATTCCAATCGCCAAGCTTCAAATGAGAATGAGTTAATAGATCCTGTAATTTTGCCTGATTTGCATGATATCGGATTCGGAACCACTGCCTCTATGATGCTTGTGCGATCAACGAAAGAGAGTGTTAAGTTATTCAACATGCTGTTGAAATCCGGTGTTTGTCGAGAGCAGGCTCGGATGGTTCTTCCGCAGAACCTATACACTGAGTATTATGGGACTGTGAATCTTGGTAACTTATTGAAGTTTATTGACCTCAGAACACATGAGGGTGCCCAGTGGGAAATACAAAAGCTTGCTGAAGCGTGTCTGGAGATTGCCACTGAATTGTGGCCAGTAACAGTGAATAGTTATAGGAATTTGAGAGGTGGATCGTAATTGTATATATGTTGGAGACTTAGTTATTCTTAGCTCCTTTGGACGTGCTGTGATTAAACCTAACCCCTCTAAGGTTGGGATTGTCATTGGCGGCCCATACGAAAATGACTACATTTGTGCTAAGACTGGCCTATATGCCAAATATTTAAGTTACGATGTTATGCTTGGTATCGAACTACTTAAAGAAATACCAGAAGATTTTATTTTGAGAATGGGAGACGATGAACATGAAGAGAATCCAGAAGGGCTGGAAGAGATACCTGACTGAGTCACTGAAAAGTGACCCAACACAGAGCAAGATTAAGGTTGCTAAAAAGATGTCTGATTATCTATTTTCCCCCTTGCAGATGATTGACCCACGTTTGCAAATGAGTCTTAGTTCGTCTGGTAACCAACCATCAAAATATATGTTCTTATGGTGGGCGATCTTTGGAACAAAGGAAGAAAGAGCCCAAGGCGGAAAAATATACCGCCCCAAGTTGGGGTTGGAGTACGCAAACCAAAAGGTCGAGATGCTGATGCTTAAGTTATCAGAAGATGAAGAACAGACACTAGCCGGTGACATTGATGTCTTGATTGACATTGTTAGCAAGAAAGAAAACCCCAAGAGCAGCATACAGTTGCCGGTACAATTGACTGGACACCCGAATGTGGAACCATCCTTAGGTACAACCTATTTCGGTGGTGCCGAAGCTTCTGATTGGGCAATGGGTGGCTCGATGTTAACACCTGATGGTGAAAGCTATTTGTTATATGTTTTGAAGTTGGTGAAGGCAAGCTTACCACAAGCCAGTGCCGATGCACTACCCCGCCAGGCTATAAAGGATCTTTATTTTCTGGGCCAGTCTTTACCTCTCGACACTAAGGTGGACAAGAACAACAGGTTCGCCAAAGCCGCCTTCAATTACCAAGATTTCTTAAAGTCAATCGGACGAGGTGGTAAGTGACGAGTCATACCTTTCCGGTAGACAATTTGATACTTGGCGGCAGTTTGGAATCTCTGATGTATGCGTACATGACGGAGACACCAATCGTTATTGGTCACCCCCGCCGACCATCAGAGATAGATGAATTGAACACTACTCACGACCTGACCTTCTTGGGTTACAAGTCCGAAGAGAAAATCATGACGCTTCACCTTTGGGAGAGGTTGTCATTTTTGCTTTCACTGTCTGGGTATTTGTTGATCCCAAATCTAATAGAGAACATTAGACAAGAAGCAGACCGACTTGTTATTGTGACCAGCAACATGCGAAAGGTCGAGGTCATATTTAATAATTTAATAGAATTTGACTCCCAACTGACCAACTATGCTCTGATGTATGATTGGTTTGCAGTACGTTCAGGCGGTAAGCATGATGTAAACTTACTTGAAGACGATGAGTATTTAGCTCACAAACTAATCTTCCACCCCTCAAAGCGAATTGGTGTACGTAACTCAAAAGATGTCGTGGCAATCACAAAGCTGAGAATCGATAACATATATAATATGGAATATTCTGAAGCTTATGTGACCATGAAGACTAGACAGATGATGAAAGAGGCTGGTATTCGAGGTACAAGCAAGGGTTTCAACAAATATCGCAAGAGAACATTCGATCCTGTCAAGATAGAACACTTACACAGAGAGATCAAGGAGCAGGTAACTCCAAAGAAACCACTTGACAGAATTCTCTCACTGCCGCCCAAACCCGAAGGAAAATTATGGACATCGACAGCAAACCTTTTCAGACCACGACTTCTTTCCATTTAGCTGGTATTATACCAATTGCTGGACAGCCACTGGATTTTGAATTGGATACACCAGATTGTTTGCTTCCAATTGCACCAAACTATACATTGATTGAGCATGCTGTTTATGAGTGCGCCATGGCAGGCTGCGAGACTATATGGCTTGTTTGCAATGACGACATCGCTCCTTTGATAAGATATCGAGTTGGAGATTACATTCAAGATCCTGTCTATCTTGGAAGAAAGTCTAGATTCCCTTCCATGGAGCGAGTGCAAATACCAATATTTTACGTGCCTATTCATCCGAAGGATAGGGACAAGAGAGATTGCTTATCGTGGTCTGTAATCCATGGAGCATTGACCAGCTTGAAAGTGAGTTCTCAACTAAGCAAGTGGGTCACTCCGGACAAGTATTATGTATCCTTTCCTTATGGCATCTTCCCTGTGCCGGAGATCCGAGAACATAGAAAATTAATCTCTTCTAGAAAGAACTTCTACGTCAGATACAACGATCAAGATATATCCAATGATCTATATTGTAGCTTCACCTTTGGTAAAGACGAATTCATCAAGTACAGAAGAAACATCAGACAGAAAGGAACAGGTATGTATACCACCGAAGTGGTAGATGAAAGAGGAATCCCTCGATCATACCTTCCTGTTGAAGAAAGATACTCAGCAAGGTTCTTTGATCCCTCAGATGTATTCACAGAATTGGATACAGACAAGGCAAATTGTTTCACTCCCTCTGCTTTCCACAACATTTCTAATTGGCAAGAATATCGTGAGTATATGACCTCACCGTTGGCTGATAGCATCGTAAGACCATGGAAGGGAATATTGAAATATCGAGAGTTTAATCCCATAGGAGTAGACATCGACGAAGACTAAAACTAGTTAAGACATGTCGTGGGCCATAAACTATAAAAAATATAAAAGCTTGGTTACTAAGGTCTTGTCCGTAAACTCTGAGCTTGATTTTGCTACAGAGGTTGTCGATGAGTATGAGAAGGCATTCCGTGAATACCAATCAGCTTATTGTGCCAAAAACTCAATAGATATTGAGGACTTACTAGCAACCAACGAGAAAAAAATAGAACAATTGGTGAACCAACATCCACTAGAGGATAAACTGGAACCAGTTGAGTCGGATGCTCCGAGAAAAACAAAGAAAGAATCTCGAGCGTTCACAGGCCTATACAAACTAATAGCTAAAAAGATCCACCCAGACAAATACCACAACCATCCAGACAAAGAAGAAGCTCTGAAGATGGAGGTTTTATTTAAAAAAGCTGGGACAGCACTCGCATCGGGCGATTGGGCAACATTACTCGATATCGCTCATTCACTCAACATCAAGCCTTTGAATTTGAAAGAAATGAACAAGCAAATTCAATCTGAAATAGTTCTTCTGGAGGTGAAGGTCGGTTCTAAAAAGAATAGATACAATTTTCACTTCTATGAGTGTGGTGACGATGAGCAGTGCAAAGAGGAATTGATGAGATTATATATGCAACAAGTCTTTAATCTATAGGAGAACACATCATGTTTAAAGTAAACAAAAAAACAAACAGAATTAAGTGCTCATCGGAGGTCAACTTTGAAAAGAAGATTACTTTCCCACACCATCGCACAATCAGAACAGTTGCGTTGCTATCGCTATCATTGAACTGTTTTTTGTTTTTATGTCTGTGGATTATGGAGGCTAGAGTTTCTAAATTGGAATCAAAACATATTGATAATACTCCCTTAGAAATTAGCTTTCGAGCCAAATAGCATACTTACTTATATGGAGCCAAAATTTTTTATAGGACAGAATGTGGTTGTAGTAAAGAGTGTTGCATTTATATTTGAGAACATTACCATCCGAGGTGGAGAGGTTGGTCAAGTAGTAGAATATGACTTTTTCAGTATAGATCCTTTCGGAGATTATACAGTTGATTATATTGTTAAGATAGGTTCACGCACTTTGTTTTTCTATTCTGACGAGTTGGCTCCCTATCCAATTATGGAGAGTTAAGCTATGTTTTCGGGATATGAATTAAGGGTTATCAAGACCTGCCCCCCATTGAAAATCGGAGAAACTGTATATTGTATTGAAGATTGTTCTAACAAGAGGATAATTAGAGTATGGTGCAATCGAAGTATCTTCGGCGTCAATGAGGTGATCTTCGGTTATGCAAGAAGAGAGTGTTTTAAAATTATTTAAAATAGGCGAATTGGTGCAGTATATATCTTTCTATGATGACCCGGAAGGTCCATGGACGATGTTTGGTGATTTAGGGATTGTAGTCTCGGTGAGAACCGTCGAGCATGATTACCAAGTTGTCAAGGTGCGATGGTTCTCAGACAATTCAGAAATCGACATGGCACCAGAGTGTTTAAATAAAGTTAAAGTTATTGAAGAACACGACTTGACAAATGACAAGTAACGTGTTATACTATAGTACTTGGAGGAAATATGTCATACTCAACAGAAGATAGCCAGTGGATGTTTGTAACTGGCACAATTAGAAAATTAAAAACATTAAGCTATTGGATTACATACAACGAACCAGAGAAAGCGTTCATTGAGAGTGCTATCAAAGAACTTGAAAAAGCTCAAGAAATCTTAAGGAAAAAGGTTGACAAAAGTTAATCACCGTGTTATATTATATATGTTACGAATCACGGAGGATTTATGGATAATATTAAGTTTGTTGGACTTCACGCTCACAGTGGAGTCGGGTCACCTTTTGACGGCTTTGGGTACCCACAAGAGCACATGGAGTTTGCACATCAGAACGGCAGCCAAGCTCTAGCTCTCACTGATCATGGAAACATGAACGGTTTCGCCTATCAGGTTTTACACTCGAAGAAGATGAAAGCCGCCGGCAAAGACTTCAAGCCAATTTTTGGTGTTGAAGCATATTTTATCAAAGATCTTGCCGACTGGAAGCAAGACTTAGAAGAATACAAACTAGATAAGAAGAAGGCTCGAACGATTTCTGCCGATAGATCCGGCACTAACATCGAGAACGAAGGCGCCTCAAAGGGTAAGTCTCGTTCAACGATCAATCGCAGCCGTCACTTAGTACTCTTGGCAATGAATCAAGAGGGTCTTAGCAATATTTTCAAACTTATCTCGGAGAGTTACACGGATGATTACTTTTATCGAAAGCCTCGAATCGACTACAATCTATTACGCAAGTATGGTAACGGCGTTATTGCTGCTTCTGCTTGTCTTGGTGGGGTATACGCTGGTTGTTATTGGGAAGCCCGTGATGAAGGTCATGATGCCATTATGCAATGCATGCGTGAAACAACTAAAGAAATGGTGGACATCTTCGGAGACCGTTGGTATGGAGAACTCCAGTGGAACAATGTGCCAGAGCAGCATGAACTAAACCGTTATGTCATTGAAATGCATAAGGAATTTGGCATTCCTTTGATCTCCACCGCAGATTCTCACTACCCTCTTCCGACCTCTTGGAAGGATAGAGAACTATATAAAAGACTAGGCTGGCTTGGTAAGGGTAAACCTGAATGGCTAGACATGAATCTTCCACTGTCTGTTGAAGAGATGGAGTACGAACTCTATCCCAAGAACGGCAACCAAATGTGGGAGGACTATAAAAAATATTCAAAAATGTGCGGAGTAGAATATGATGATAAACTTGTATTGGATAGTATTGAAGAAACTCACCGAATTGCTTTTGGGCGTATTGAAAGATTCAATCCTGATAGCACCGTTCGTCTTCCTGACTTTGTGGTTCCTGCTGGTTATACTGCCGACGATTATCTCCGGCGGATAGCTAGCGAGGGTTTGTTTTCCTTGCTCAAAGCCAACCATCCGTCAAGTTTTGACAAGAAAACTAAACACAAAGAAGATGAAACTATCACAGAATACAAGGATCGTCTTGATCTCGAACTCAAAGTAATTGCAGATCGTGGCTTCTCGAAGTACTTCTTGACCATGAAGGCTATCTCAGACAAGACTAACGAGATACAACTTGCAGGCCCCGGACGTGGTTCCGCTGCTGGTTCTCTGGTTGCTTATGCTCTTGGTATCACTCAGGTTGACCCTATCAAGTATGGTCTTCTATTCTCTCGCTTTATGCGATCAGATGCAACAGACTATCCGGATATAGACTATGATGTGAGCGAGCCCATGTCATTGAAAGCTAAATTGATTGAGGATTGGGGTGACGATGTTGTTGTTCCTATTTCCAATTGGAACACTTTACAGCTTCGATCTCTCATCAAAGACATCAGCAAGTTCTATGAGATTCCATTCAATGAAGTGAACGGTGTGACCAACAAGATGTTGATGGAAGCAACTCCAATCGCAAAGAAGAAGCATGGCATCAAAGCCGGTGTCTATACTCCGACCTTCCATGAGGTAATGGAATACTCCGAGAGCCTTAAAAAGTTTTTTACAAAATATCCTCACGTTAAGGAGCACGTCCAAGCTCTCCAAGGTTCTTATCGATCATGTTCCAGACATGCCGGTGGAGTTGTAATAGGTGAAGGATTGGACAAGTTCATGCCCCTTATAGCATCCAAGGGGGTAAGACAGACCCCATGGTCGGAAGGTCAAAACGTTCGCCAATTAGAGCCAATGGGTTTCATCAAGTTTGATATCCTCGGACTCTCAACATTGCGTATGATTGAAGATTGCGTCTCTCGCATACTCACTCGTCACCATGGCATTGAGAACCCCTCCTTCTCTGACATCAAGTCCTACTACGATACCCACCTCCACCCGGATGTGATAGACCTACATGACCAGAAAGTCTTTGAGAATATCTTTCACAACGGACAGTGGATCGGTGTCTTTCAGTTCACAGAGAACGGTGCTCAACGCTTCGCCAAGAAAGTCAAGCCTCGATCTATTATCGATCTCTCAGCTATTACCTCGATCTATCGCCCCGGACCTTTGTCTGCCGGTGTTGACCGTGACTTTGCCGAAGCTAAAGAACAACCACAGTATGTTGAATACTTGAATGATACCGTTCGAGAAGTAACCGAGGAAACCTACGGATTCTTGATCTTCCAAGAACAAATAGCTTTGCTAGCCCATAAGCTAGGTAAGGACCTTAGCCTTGACGAAGGTAACCTATTACGCAAAGTTCTGACCAAGAAAGGGACAGGTAAGGGACATGAGGTGAAGGAGAAGATCTACACCAAGTTTGTCGCTGGATGTCTTGAGAAATCAATGACTCGTGCCCAAGCTGATAAGCTGTGGAAAACCTTTGAGTACTTCTCTGGTTATGGCTTCAACAAGTCACACGCCATTAGTTATTCAATCATCTCATATCAATGTGCTTGGCTTTGCAATTATTACAAAGCTGAGTGGACAGCGAGCTTCTTGGACCGAGAGCCCGAGACAAGAAAAGAAAAAGCTATCAACCTTGCCAAGCAACACGGCTTCGCTATTCAAGATCTCAATATCAACACATCAGGGTTCCGTTGGGATCTCCTTGATGAGAACACTCTCGTCGCTCCTCTAACAACCATCAAAGGACTTGGAGAGAAAGCAATTGAGCAGATCATCAACAACCGTCCCTTCAAGAACGCAGAGGAACTGCTCTTCAATGAGAACATTGTCTATTCAAAGTTCAACAAGAAGGCTATTGATGTTCTCTGTAGAGCCGGTGCCATGGACGATCTGATTGATGACCGCTTCACCGGTGATAAACACTTTTGGTCAGTCATCTGTGTTGACAAACCAAGAAGCAAGAAGAAGCTTGATGAGAAGATTGAGATGTACCGACCCGAAGGTTCATTCACAGAAGAGGAGCGTATCGAGTATCTAACTGACTTAACCGGTATGTTTCCGTTCTCTCTCGTTATGACTGAGGATGTTAACCGTCGACTTGGTGAACTTTACATCCCACCTATCTCTGAGTTCGATAGGGACTTAGGAATATGCTGGGTTATCCCAAGGCTGATCACCAAGAAGAAGACTCGCAATGGCAAGACGTTCTATGTTGTTGATGTTATTGATGAGAACTCGGTACAAACTCGAATACGCTGCTGGGGCGTTGACCCTGCTAAGGATAAGCTACACAAGAACCGTCCTTATATGATCCGCCCTGCGTACTCTTTAGATTGGGGCTTCTCCACTCGAGGTCCCATAAATAAAACTTGGAAAATGTTAGGATAATTACTTGACAAACCATACAAACGTGTTATATTATATATGTTCAACGGAGGAATACATGATAGAACAAACTAACAAGATACTTAAACTTGCCGACTCATTGACAGTCGACAAAGATAAAGAAACTCACATGAAAGAATACATCACTTCAGTGAAAGCACTTGAAGATGCTATGGAGCCTTTCAAGGAGCAGAAGCGAGAGCTTCGTAAAGAGTACGATGATAACGGCTGGCTCAATAAAGATGAGCAGCGAATGGTTACCCGTGCTTACCGCCTTCTTAAAGACGACATTGACATTGGGGAACTGATCGATATGTACGATGCACTGCGAGGTTCTAAATGAGAATAAGAGTAAAGAAACTGCATCCCGATGCAATCATTCCACAATATGCCAAATCCGGTGATGCCGGTATGGACATTCACACGATCACCCGAGGCAAGGCAGACGAGTTTGGTAACATGGTTTACAAAACAGGACTTGCTTTCGAGATACCTGATGGTCATGTTGGGCTAATCTATCCTCGCTCATCGGTGTCCAAAACTCCTCACTCATTGAGAAATCACGTTGGAGTTATTGACTCTGGCTACCGTGGCGAGATCATATTTAAGTTTGGCTGGGTTGAATCATCATCGATGGAGACTAAGGTGTATGACAAAGGAGACCGGATTGGTCAAATAATGATCATGCCTTATCCAAAGGTGGAGTTTGTTGAGACAGAAGAACTCAGCATCACTGAGCGTGGCACTGGTGGATTCGGGAGCACAGGACAATGAATCGCCAACAGCGGAGAGAACAAGAGAGGCAAAGAAAAAAGCTTAAGAAAAAGCCGGAAGTAGAACAGAAGATGAACATGTTCGATCAACTTCCAGATCAATGCCTCTCTTGTCTCAAAGACTTTGACAAGAAAGACAAAGCCATGGTAATGTCTTGGTCAGTAGTTGTAAGAGAGAAGGAGAACGTAGTGAGGCTATACTGTCCAGATTGTTGGCAGAAAGCGATCGATGTCGTGGAGGCATTGAAGAATGAAGATAATGATAGAGTCTAAGGACGGACAGTTTAAGCAAATTGCATTCTTAGATAGAGAAACAGAGTCAGGCTTTTATTGCCACTTCGATGGTGTACTGACTGTACCATTCAAGTTTCCATGGAAGCTATACACATACAAAAAACTGGAGGAAAAATGACAGAAGAAGAACAACCTAAACACAACCCACAGCGCAAAGTGTGGGAAACTGTTAGCATATTTGATACATACAATGAAGCCAAGTTGGCTACCATCAAGTTCGATGCGGAAACTAAAATCCGTCGATGCGGTCCGGAAGGCACAAAATTCAAACTTAAGCGGGTCGTCCGCACCTTGGAGGAAAAATGAACTTATTATTTTTATTGTTGTTAGCATGCGGAGAGGAAGACTCCGGAGCAGACACAGCAGAAGACACTTCTGAAGAAACCGATACAGAAGTTTATATCAGATACCACTAAGAGGAGAACAGATGAGAAACACAATCACTTTTGATGATGTCTTATTGACACCACAATACTCAGAAATAGTAAGCCGTAAGTCAATTGATATAAGCAGTGCCTTATCTCAGAATATTGTACTTGACTTGCCAATCATAGCGGCACCCATGGATACAGTTACCAACTCTCACTTGATAAGCACGATGAATAAGTATGGAGCAACTGGAGTGTTACACAGATACAACTCCGTCCATCAGCAAGCATCAGCCCTTAAGCGCATCGATGGCGTTAAAGCTGGAGCAGTTGGTGTAACGGGAGACTATGTTGATAGAGCAATGCGATTGATCGATGCCGGTGCTACTATAATTTGCATCGATGTCGCTCACGGCCACCATGCTTTGGTGCGTCATGCTCTCAAGGTTCTAAGAAACACCCTTGGGCATGACATACACATCATGGTCGGCAATGTTGCAACACTTGAAGCATTCAACGACTTAGCTGACTGGGGTGCCGATTCTATTAAAGTGGGCATAGGTGGAGGATCTATCTGTTCCACAAGGGTGCAGACAGGTCATGGGGTTCCTACTTTGCAATCTGTTTTAGATTGTGCTCGCTCTGATCGAGATGTTAAAATCATCGCTGATGGTGGGATTAAAAGCTCTGGAGATATGGTAAAGGCCATCGCTGCCGGTGCCGACTTTGTTATGGTTGGTTCATTGTTAGCCGGTACCATTGAGGCTCCCGGTGATTCAATTACAATTGCTGGCAAACAATACAAGAAGTACAGAGGCATGGCGTCTATCGAAGCTCAAATTGATTGGCGAGGTCACACCGCTTCGGTTGAGGGAGTCTCACACATGGTACCGGCCCAAGGTCGTTTAGAAAAAGTATTAAAAGATCTTGAAGGGGGCATTCGCAGCGGCTTTTCATACACCGGTGCACTAAATATTGTTGACTTCCAAAGCAAAGCTGAGTTTGTCAAACAAACCTCGGCTGGATTGTATGAAAGCCGAACCCACATCAAGGATCGTTTCTAATGAGCAAGGTCAAGAAAAATAAAAAAATAGTTTTCGATGATACTGATATTAGACATGCAAAATTAAAGATAAGATTACAACACGACGGACTTTCACAGGCTGAGTTTTTTAGAGCTTTCATAACTGGGTACATTGAGAAGGATCGTGACATCATCAAATTTATAAGCAAATACAAACTTGACAACAAAAAGCAAAGTAAAAAAGCTACCAAATCAACGCAAAAGGATATTGAATCAGGTTCAATAAAAATGGAACAATTTGGAATCGTTGATGGTGAAATCGAAGATATCTTTGATCTCATCGCAAGTGAACACCCAGATTTATAAAAAAAGCATTTTTTTGTCCCTTTTCTTGTTCTAGAGCATAATTATAGTGAATAAACATTTTAAGGAGTTTATATATTATGGCCAAGAAAACACTTTTAAATGAAGCACAAGTTCGACGCTTCATGGGACTTGCTGGGATGCAACCAGTTACAGTCAGCAATGTCATCCAAGAGATGGGCATGTCATACGAAGCAGATGAAGATCCTGCTGACGCAGAAATGCCTCCCGCACCAATGGACGCTGCCGAACCTGCACCAGAAGAAATGGAAATGGACGCTGCACCCGAAGGCGAAATGGGCGATGAAGATCGTGAAGTCTCAATTGATGAAGAAGACATTGAAGCTTTGGAAATGATAGTTGCGAAACTCAAGGGTGAAGAGCCAATGGAAGAACCAATGGATGAGCCAATGGACGAACCTGAAGCCATGGATGCTGAACCAGAAGAACCAATGGACGAGCCTGAAGATATGGACAAGGAATTGTCAGAAGTTGACCTTCAATTATCAGAAGAAGAGATCGTTCAAGAAGTTGCTCGACGAGTTGCTAAACGAATTATCAAAGCCAAACGTGCCAAGAAAGCTTTAGACGAAGCTCTTGGAAAAAAATAATTAAATTTAGCTTTAATATAATATAAAAGTATAAAGGCAGGCGGTGATCTGCCTTTTTTATTGTGGAGGTACTATGTTTTGGATACAGATGTTCTTAGCTTTTATAGCGGGAGTGCTTGTCTGTAAGCTGATGGGTGGTCTGTTGTCGCTGGGCTTCTCTGCGCTTGTCTTGAGGCAAGCTCATGATGATTCTCTTAAGATTCTGGGCATGATATGTCAAGAGTTGGCAGGGATTCAGGAACTTAAGCGACTGGAAATGGCAAGAATGAACAAATCAGACAAAGAAATAGAGATTGCCCAAAATGTTTCGAAATATCATTTAAAATCAATCCAAGATACTGTTATCCGTAACTTTATCTCTGTCTTTCCTAAAAATCGTGTTGATATTTTAAAGTTTTCTGATTGGGAATCAGCTATGGACCAATTAGACGCACTAATTAAAGAAGAGAAGCGTAACAATTTTAAAAAGCGAGGATAATATTATGCCAAGAAAGAGAAGAAGTAAGCTTAACGAAGAAGAAGTTCCCAAGGAAGAGGCTGCACCTCAAACAGAAGAAGGGGCAGCAATCGCTGGCCTGCTATCACAATTAGAAAAGCCAGAGATGAGAAGCATGGCTCTTTTTGGTGAAATTGAAGAAGAAAAGGCAGCAGATGTTTGCGTCGGTCTTTTGATGTTGAGCAAGAAACATGAAGAGGATGAAAAACTTTCTCCAATTGATTTCTATATCTCAACTTATGGAGGCAACGCAGACGATATGTTCTCCATGTTTGATATGATGAATGTTGCAAAGCGCAATTGCGAGATCCACACCTATGGTATCGGAAAGGTAATGTCAGCCGGCGTATTGATCTTGGCTAACGGAACTCCCGGAAAGCGCAGAGTTGGAAAGCACTGTCGTGTTATGATCCACTCATGCAATGCTGGTTCAATCGGAGACATTCATAATTTAAAAAATGAAATGGTCGCCATCCAGCACCAACAAGATGAATACATCAATGCTCTTGTCGAGGTATCATCCTTAACAAAGAGACAGTTAAATAAATTGCTTGACAGAAAGGTTAATGTTTACCTAACAGCGCAAGAGGCGATTGAATATGGCATCGCCGACGAAATTATGTAGGAGATAGTTTAATGCCAATAGATAGAGAGTTTTACAATGAGGCCTCGGCTGCAAAGCTTGGCTGGGAGCCTGAGTGGTTTGGTGTATCGACACACGATGACCGACTAACCAGAGCAATTAGAAAGTTTCAAAGAGAACATGGCCTCACAGCCGATGGTCTTTGTGGTCCATCGACTTTTCGAAGAGTCTGGACAGAACGAGAGAGTAAGATCGATGACTACAAGGAACCTTATGTTGTTGAAAAGAATTCCTCAGCTATTGTTCACAATGGCAAGTTCTTTCCAATTGAATGGCCTCGGGTTGTTCTTTGGTCGGAGCGACCATCAGGACTTGATGCAAAGGAAGGGACTTATTCCTCTTATGCCGGCCACCCAGATCGAAAACCCAAGTTCTTCGTTACACATTGGGACGTATGTCTTAGCAGCAAATCCTGCCAAAGAGTACTTTCAAAGCGGGGAATCAGCGTTCACTTCATGATCGACAACGACGGAACAATCTATCAAGCGTTAGACACCCAACACGCCGCATGGCATGCCG
>UEXM01000842.1_pt4 | contig 17873 bp, 29 predicted proteins | sample 1796661 | NCBI WGS metagenome assembly UEXM01 (sample SAMEA4772469, study PRJEB27181) | metagenome | reverse complement strand
ACCTTGGTCTTCCAAGCCATTATATAGCAGGGACCTCGTCCTCAGGTGGCATTAATTCATCACCGCCCTTATCTCTGTCCTGGGCAGTTTTAATATATTCCTCTTCAGAAGGCGTTGAAGGCTCCTCTAAGTTAGGATTTAAATCTTCCTCAAATTTATCAAAGTAAAGCTTAAGATTTAAAAGAAGATAATCTCTAAATATCTCTCTTTCGGTTTCATCCCTTCCGTCAACCTTGGCATCAGCATCTAATTTTGAATATTCATTTTCAATTTGATTTTGAATTTTATTAAATGATTCAAAAGCCGAGTTCCTACCAGTGCTATCTAGCTCGCGGTCTTCTAGACCCTTGGCAAACTCCTCTTCTGGTGCTATATCTTCTTCAGGCTTTTCTTTCTTCTCATCTCCATAGATATCAATAAACCCTTCTGGCTTATCATCATCGCTTACTTTTACTGTGACTTCTTCAAGATCTTCTTCAACAGCCTCTGGGTCAGCATCTAAATTATTAAGAAGATTCTCGGTAGCATTGAGTACATGCTTTCTAAATGAAACCCTTTGCTTCTTGGCAGAAGTAAGTTGCTTATAATCTTCTTCAACATTGGGAACAATATTCTTTAATAGATTCTTTAAAAAGTTAATAGCTGTAATCTCGGCAGGAGCTTCTGGAGCCCCACCAGTGGCCTCCGCTTCCTTGATGAGCATTCTGACAGATTCTCTAATAAGCTGCTCCTTTTGCTTATTAGCTTTTATCTCTAAGCGGACTTCATGTATACAGTGGCGAAGATACGAACGAAGAAGATTAGTATCTTCTTTTAATAGTGCCTTCCTCTCATCGTGATCTTCTTTTATGAGGTGGCTAATTACTTTTCTAAGTGTTTCAATATTAGTCATTATCTTCTTCCTTTGTGCCAATAGGTCCTGCAAAGACTGCAACATTGCCTCCACTCATAGAAGAAACCTCTTCTAAGACTTGCAGTTTCTCCTCAAGAATGTTAACTTGCTCTTGTAGTTTTCTAAAGGAACGTTTAATCTCATGGAGGTGCCCTTTAGCAATCGCAATCTTGTTTTCATCCCTTAGGGAGCGTGGTCTTATCGATGAGATAGTTTCACTTAGAGCCTGTAGTAGTGCATGAGGGTTGACATCCTGCCTGCCCTCGCCCATAAGAAACTTTCTTGTCATCTTATTAAAATCAATCATAGTAGAAGTCCTCACTATAAATAGTTACTTTTTAGTCTTACCACCTAAAGAAGGAGCGTAAGATGTAGTTCTCCCCCTTAGATTTCTAGGCCCTCTCTCGCCCAAAGCAAACGGCACTTGTTTAATACCTGCTCTATCATGTTGGGGCGAAAGACCTTGAGCGCTAAAGCTGTTGATAGTAAAATCATCTGCTATTAAAGAATCAGTAGGAATACTCTGAAGGTGAAGGTCTTTTAGATCGTCTATTTTAACCATTGTTATCGAAGTACCATTATCTATTTTTCCGCGCAATTTATTAACCACAAAAGTAAATGAATCCCCTGCTGAAGCATCAAGTATAATGCATACAGTTTTTTCATCTGGGTCAAAACTAGTGTGAATCATTAAAGGCGTCGTGTAAACAGTAGAGCCATTTTTTAATATTTTTACGTTTCTTTCTACAGAATGGGTTGCAGACCCCACAAATAAGTTCCACAATATAAGATACTTGCCGGGGTTTGAAACAACAAAGGTTCCGTCGCTACTTGTGTAAGTTATATTGGTTGCCGCTGAATGTACTGTAGTCGAATAAGAAGTCCAGTTATCTTCATCAAATGCGTTTGAATCCCCGGCACCTTGAGAATCACTATCTGCTGCAACTGCAAAACTTATAAAAGCACTAGGAGTTCCGGCCCCATCGCTGTTAGATAGATCAAGAACAGAAAAGGATGTCCCCTTTTTGGTTGTTATCGCAGTTGAGTTACCGCCTCGATACCTTCCGCTAACTGTCTGCCCACCTGTTAATGTCTTTAATAAGCCATAAGACTCTTCATTGGTGTCATTGCCTGAGTGTATAAGAGCAGCCGCACCATCAATAAGGCTGCCATTGGCGTATAATCCTATAGCGGTTTCTTCACTGGTGGTATCACTATCGCCCATCAAGCTCGCCAATAGGAGAAAAGGTCTTGTATTAGCCGGCGTTAAGAGACCAGTACCAGATGCATAAGTTATATTTTTTAAATTTGTAGTTATATTTCCAGAGCCGGCCAAATCTTGATCGCCGATTACTTCTAGAGCATTTGCTGTTCCGGCTGAGCCATTATCAGACTGTGCCAAACTAGCATAGTCTCCGTTGGCCTTGAGCATAGTAAAGCTAGTGCCGTTTTGGGCCTGAATAGCAGTTGTGCTGCTGGCAGCGATTGTAAGTTCTATGTAATCCCCAGCAGTAAGATCTAAAATTTTATGACAAGTTGCGGAAATAGGGTCGGTGCTGGAGAACGCAACTAGGTTTTCTAAAACAACCTCAGTCGATCCGTTCCTATTAATTCTTGCGTTTACTCCAACCCCACCTGATACGGTGATGGTGGGAATAAACACCAGCAAATAAGTTCCAGTTGCTTTAGCAGTTATCCTACCAGTTGTGCTATTAAACTCTATATCAGGACTCGATACTGTGTCTGCTGTGAAAGAAGAATAGTTGCTGGCCAACAAAATATTTGCTTGTTCATCTGTCCCGCCCGTACTCAGGTTGCTTGAATCCACCGTTGTAATTATAGAGAAATAAGAATGATAAAGTAGATCAAGTTCTTCGGATGACATTAACTATCTCCCATCTCCTGGCCGTCCTGCTCTTCCTCTAGGGTGACAAGATATGCTTTGTGAGACATGCCAGGATGCTTGTCAGGACAACCACATCCACCATGAAGCTCGTCAAGAGTTTCTTCTTCTTCATTATCTTCTTCGTCGTCTCGTTTGTGTGCGCCTGTTCCACAATGCTTTTCTTTGAGGTTAAACTTCTCCATAAGAAGTCGATTAAGCTCATTCTGCTTCCATTCATTAAGTTTCATTTTCTAACTCCTAAGTTAAATTTTTCTAATAAAAGCTTATTAAGCTCTTCGTTTTTCCACTCAGCAAGGTCTATCTTCTTAGTTCCATAAATGGACATTGGGTCAACGTGTTTTCCGCCACGTCCATTTGGTTTTACATCAACTTTAATTTCATAGTGCAAGTGTGGTCCCGTGCTACGCCCAGTATTCCCACTTAATGCTATAGTTTGACCTTTTTCCACATCTTGACCACGCTTAACCATAAATTTTTCAAGGTGCATAAATTTATAAAGCCTAAACCCTTGACCAGTATCATGTAGTAGCTCTAGGTAGTTACCAGCCGACTTGCTACCAGTTCTTGCTAGTGTTATTCTACCAGAAGCGGGGGCGATGATTGGTGTTCCAACTTCCAGTGGTACGTCCACCCCTAAATGCATGTGTCTCTTAGCATATCTGCCACCGTGCTTGGCAAGTTTTTTAATTGGCCCACGGGGGCCATAATTTCCTGTGAGCCCTCTTTGCCTGTACTGACTTGCAACAGGAAATAAGATGTCGCTTTCGTCAACGTTAAGGGCAGAGCCTCCTACACTCCCACCTGTTGGGGCCATGTCACTTCCCGACTTAGTATAGAAAGAACTTAATGCATAAATAGAATTAATCTTATCTTGGGACAATTTCGAAAACTCAGAAGCATCCGGTATAACAAAAACCATTCCTGGAGAGATTAAGTCAGGGTCTCCGCCAATCTGCGATTCATTAGCAAGATATATAATTGGCCACATATGTGAGTCGCCGTATTGCTTTTGAGCTATACCAGATAGAGTATCTCCATCCACTGTTATATATTCTTTTTGCTCTCTAATTAAACTTTCTTTGAGGGACATTGGAATCCGTATCTTACCAGACTTGACCGAATCCTCCCAATCCCTAAAACATAAGTTGCCGACACTGTACGCTTCCTCTTCCATCTTTCTCATATGGCTGTCTGTCTGAGCGTAGCCAGGAGCCGTGTCAGGGGTGTGCCCAAACTCGCCCCTACAGTTTTGCCCATGATGGACCAACTCGTGCGAGAGGGACCTTAGAACGTCCTTGGGGTGCCTTCCAGTAACATATACAGTGATGTGTCCTGTCGCAGGCTCGTAGTGAGCAGTTTTCCCAAGAAGCTTCTGTGCGTTACCCTGATCTGACTGGAACATGATAGTAGGAGGCTTATTGAAGCCCATTCTTTTGCGAGCGAAAGGAAGAAAACTTTTTAGTAGCCCATGTACTGAGCTAAGGTCTTCTTGACAACGCTTAACCACTTTAAATTTCATCCCACGGTACCTCGTACTATAAATAGTCATTACTACTTAGCTTTTGAAACTAATTTTAGCTCCATAATTAGCATATCATAGTGTAAAGCATCTCTGAAGGAAGCCACCCAAGCTTTTTTTATTTGACGACCACCCATCTGCACGGTATATATCTCATACACCATGCCTATGTTTCCTTCCTTACCTAGCTTCTTCCAATATACAATATCGCCAGACTCAAACTGGTTAGAAAGCTTCTCACCAAGGGAGTCAGAGCTTTCCATACCTACTTTATCTTTAACGTTGTTGACTTTCTATCTTCTGGAGGTGTTAATGGCTTTCTTCTAGTTTTATCGAGCTTCTTCATACCAGTCTTGAGTTCAATTGCATCGCAAAGAGTATCGATCTTATTCCGCAGCCGAGGAACAGAAGTATAAAGAAACTCTTGGACATCCAGCTTATCTAAATCAGCAACATCGTCGTTGACAATATCTAAAATCCTATCTAGGATGTCAGCAGCTGATCTAACATACTGCGAGAAAGGTCCAATCTCTGAGTGGACAGCCCCAGTACCAGTAGGCAGCGAGGGCCCAGTGAGAGAGAAGTACTCGCTTAGAGTATCCTCAATCATTTCATTAATCTGCTTAGTTGTACGGCTCATGATAGGAGTCTCCTTAATTGCTCTTCAGAGATACTGAAAACCTCTTCCACAGAGACTTCTTCATTAACTTCTTTTTTCGCCTTTGACTTCAACGAGGCTTCGAACTCAGCATCCATATCCTCAATATCATCTTTAGTTTCTTTCTTTCTAGCTGTTGCCAGCCCTAAGTTAGATAATAGTTCTCTAATATAAGAAGCAGTCTTTGTGCCTCTACTGTCGAACGGGAAATCTTCTTCTTCTGGAAGACCCCCTTCATACTGCCCCTTCTCCTTAAAATATCCTATTAAATCAATAAACGCCTTTCTTCTAATCGCAGATTTAGCTAATTTTTTAGAATATGTTAATAATTTATCTTCTTTAACCTTGCCCTCAACAACAACATTTTTAATTATATTTTGAAGATAATCATTTAACTTTCTGCCTGATATGCCCCTAGGTGAAGTATAATCCGGGTCAATTGTTACTTCTTTTGTTTTGCGGTTATCTATGATTCCTGAAACCTGCTGCCCGGCTGCCGAATCGGCAGGCATAATAACTAGATTTTCAATATCAAACATTTCACTAGTCTCGTCTGGACTGTTCATTAAAAGTATTTTGATTTTGTCTAGCAAGAGAGCTTTGAGAGAACTGCTCGTTGTCTTCCAGTTAGCCTTTGCAATATCATCAACTGGTATTGCAGGCAGTTCTATAGTGCTGACCCCTATCCTATCAAACGTAGTTGGGCCTCCTTTGGAAGCTTCACCAGACCATTCAAGTTCGGATAATACCCCCTCAGCAATTGTAGGTCTCTTTATCTTACCTCGCATAGACCTGTCGGACAGCACAACAGTTTTATCATCGTAGAGTTCTACGTTAATTTGTCTAAAACCCTGTGAAGGCTCGTCCTTACCAGAATCTTCTTCCTGCGCGGCCATACCAAAGATATAACTTCTACCCGCTGTAGAACCTGACTGTTTAATATCACTTGAGATTTGTTTTAACAATTTGGTTATTTCTTTATTTACATACTCATCAATAAATTGTTCTTTTGTTTTTCTACCATCTTTAACAAACTTTGAATCAGAGGCTTTACCATCCCCTTTTGCATAAAATCTATCAATTTGCGTGTCAAGATATTTGTTTAAGTTTGTCTTATACAAATCCATGTTGCCCTCTGGATGTACCTCAGATATTACTTGTAATAGTTTTTCCCGCTCAGAGTTTACTTTAGGGGACAAATCCAGTTCATACTCAGCTGTTTCTAGTGAACTACTTTTGACCTTTTCGGCAGCTTTGTCCGCCTGAACTCTTTCTTTATCAGCCTCGGCTCTTGCGCTTGTTGCTTGTTTTTGTAGTTTTTTATTCTCTGGCTCATTTTCAGCTGCCCTTTCAAGGTCATCAGCCTTAGCGTCAGCAGCGTCAGCTTCTGTATCTTCGACAGCAGCCTCCGCTTCAACATCTTGAGCGGCTGCTGTTCGTGCTTTGGCACTAGTTGGACGCCTGACAACCTGAGGCTCTGGGGCTGGTGCGGGGGCTTGAGTGGCCACAGCAGCCGGTGTAGCTTCGGGTGCCTTGACAACAGTTTCAGGCTCCTGATCAACTCCGGGGTACTTGCTCTCTAAGTCTTCTAATTGTTGGCTAACCGCTTCTTCTTCTTCGTCCGATAGATTGCCAAAATCAAGTCTCCTCTCTAGTGACTTATATTGTTTTCTAACTTCCGGAGGAATAATATCTACCGCAGGCTCTGAAATTTCAGCTTCAGGTTCTTGCTCAGGTGTAACCTCTGGAGTCGCCTCGGGCTCGGGTGCAGCCTCAGCCTCAGGAGCTTCAAGCTCGGGCTCTGGAGTAATCTCTGCTGTGGGCTCTGCCTCTGGCGTAGGTGTGGGCTCGGGAGTCTCAACCTCAGGTTCTGCCTCAGGAGTTTGAAGCTCGGGTTCTGGCTCGGCTTCTGGAGCAGTCTGTGTTGCTCCAAGCACCTCGCTGGCTTTAGCAATAATTTTATCAATGCCACCTTCTTCAATAAGCTTTCTTGTCGCTCTCTCTTTGGCGGTGCCACTAGATTTCTTATTGAGCATAATATCAATTAAATTACGATATTCTTCATATCCTTCTTCGCTCTTAAGCCTAACAGCTAATTCACTTAGGTTTCTCAAGAGTCTTTTATCTGTCAAGGCTTTGCTCTTGTCCTTTGAATACTTGTTGTATCCTCGAATAACATTCTTTAAGACTCTGTTTAGTTGATCGTCACTTAAGGGTTCTTCTTCTAGGTTTATAACTTCCTCAGGAGGGGTCTCTGGGTCTGGTGCTTCAACAGCAGGGCTTTCTGCTGCGGCTTCCACCGCTTCCTCGGCAGCCCGCGCCGCGCCCTCTGCCCCGCCAACTGCTGCGGCTGTAGCTGCTCCAGCAGCCGCTGCTTGGTTACCGCTTGCCTCTGCACTCTCGGCATCTCTAAGAGCATCCTCAGGATCCTTCTTGAGACCTTCTATATGTGCAAACCCAGCATCTGTGAGGTAGGGAATATCACCTGTTCGTAGTGCCTGTATTTTTTCTTCATCTGTTGTTGCTTTTGCAAACTCCGCATAAATTGGGTCAATGTAATCTGACTTAGATTTGAGAGAAGCCCAACTTATACCCGCCTTACCTTTAGACGCGGCAACACCTAGCTTGCCACCAGTTAGGGTTCTAATAAACTCTTTCATTTTTGCTATTTTTTGTTTTGAGTTTAAGACCTCTGGAGCAGTATCTTCTTCGCCTGTGGTTTCTGGTGTAGCAGCCCCTTCAACCTCATCTCCGTCTGAAAGACCGTCCCCATCAGTATCGGCGCTAGTTGGATCAGTTCCAATATTGTTTTCTTCACCATCAGGGAGGCCGTCATTATCAGTGTCAGAATCTAAAGGATCCGTGGCTTTAGCCTTGGCCTTGGTCGTTGTCGGCATCTCATCAGGAGCCTCTGGTGCTGTTTCCTTATCAGGAGACGCTTGCTGTTTTAGACCTTGCGCAATATCAGTGACCCCCTTCTTGAGATCTTCAATATCCTGTCTGATTGTCTCTAGATCGCCTGCGTCAGAGCCAGGCAAGTTCACGAGTGCATCTTCAAATGATTTCATCACGGACTGTTTAAATTCTTTAGTGCTGACAACATCAACCATGGCGTCCGTAATAGGACCACCAAGCGATCCTCCCTTGAGAGCCATGATGTTAGGCATTTCTTGTCTAAAGGCGTTCACAGTGGCGTCTGAGAGCACGGAAACAAGCTTCTTTCTCATCCTGGGGTTGCCACGATACATGGCATGGATGTCCTTTGTAGGAAGTCTAGCGATAAAATCTGTTACGGGCTGACTTAACGGGTGCCCTGATGGGATACCTAAGAAAGAAACGACTCTCTTGGCTAGAAACCTTTTAGTTTCGGTCATTCCGCCACCGAGTAAAGCGCCGATAGTACTGAAGAAACCTTCAGTTAAAAGGTTGTCGTCGGAGGCTAAATGAATAGCAATGTCACCAATCTGGTCCTCTGTTAGTTGTTTTCTTAATGAATTTGCCTTGATTTCAACTAAAATACGGTTACGTAGATACTTCTCTAATTGATTACTATTCATTATTTGGCCCCGTAGTATGCTTGGACTTCTTCGCGTATAATTCTATCTATTGATTCTTTTGTAATTTCAATATTGTCAGGTCCAACCTCGTCTTCAAGGGCCTTAATCTCTTCATCTGTTAGTTCGCCCTTATAGTCTCCGCTTACCGAAACCTTTTTCTTTTCTTTGTAGGCTTCATATATGAGATTTTTAATAAGTTCTTTAGATAGTTTCTGCATGACGGGGCCCTTTTGGTACAATTACATATTAATTAGTATCAAAATTCGCATTTATACAAGTTACTTTCCTCTCCAAATAAACCACTTCGTACCTCTACTGTATAATCGTCACAAGTGCCGTAAAGCCATATAGAAACTTCATAGCCATATAGATCTTCTAAAAATATATGGTCGTCTTCTACAACCCAGCTGCCTATATCCACACCTTGATACGGTTCATATCCTGGATAATGGATCCAGAAGCTATTATCCGATGGTCTTAGCAGGAAGCACACTCCCTCATCAAAAAAACTATTGTCACCAAGTTCCCACCACTCATCGTAAAAGTGATCCAATGAAACTTCCGAATATACAACATCCGGAGTGTTGCACGACACTAAAGATAATAATATTGCTAAGATGCATCTCATAATAAACCCCCCTATTATTTAATCACAATCTCCTACATAATCATATGATATTTGAAGTGGCTCCTCACCTGATATAGCAGATATATCGGTAAAAATTACTGAATTTGTTGTGTCATCATACAGCCAGTCACTTATAAGCTCGAAGCCTCCTAGAAAAACTTTAATAGTAGAAGGCATCGGCTCCTTTGAGAGAGGGTAAAAAGTTTCTATTGTATACACTGGATTAGCTAAAGTTGTTAGGCTAGAACCCCACGGCCCACATACATCTAAAGAAACTCCGCTCGTATAGAAACTCTGCGACAGATACCTAGTTCCTACCTCTATTGAACAACCAGGGACCATGGTGACACCAACCACCGAGTGAAAGAAGAATAATTGTTCTTCTTTAATACTTAAGAAGAAATCATAGTATTCTAGGTCGGTAAGAGGGCTATAATCATCCTCATCCGATATCACCACCACAGATAGAGTAGCATCCTCGCGCATGAAGCCTTTACCAAGCGCTCCTGTGGGCCCTAGAGACTTCCTAGCCATCTCCTGGCCCATCTCTACCGCGTAACCAGTAACGCCTACCTCAACAGCCTCTGCGAGCGCCCTACCAGCACCATAGGAGTCATTAGTTATAATAGGAGTGACAGGCTCGGGACTATCGGTGGTGATTACAGAAATCTGAAAGTCAGTCCCGGCAAAAGTCAAAGTTTTTACAAAATCTTCAGCGTTATCGGCCAAATCTGCTTGCTCTTCCGACATAGAGCAAGAATTGTCGACCACAAAAAGAATATCAGCCTTGTTTATCTTATTGAACTCGAACACATCAACGTGTGAGCCCCCTATCACTCCTTGGCCGTGATGACTTATTTTCTGCTCACGTTTGCCAAGAGCGTTAGAATATATGTATAGTTTACCGGTGTCTACAAATAAATCATTTTCATTGTATTCAAATGTTATTTTTATCTTCTCACCCGGCTCCATAACAATTGGAAACTTATATTCTGACACCATTGTAATGTCAGGGGTGTTAATATAGTAAAATTCATCGATTATAAGAGGCGCAGTGCCAACACTAGAAATCGTCACATCATATGACTCAGAACAGTCAACTACAACTTCTCCAAAATCATAATCATACGGCTCGACATGTATCAGAGCTACGGGCTCCTCGCCTGTATCACCAGTCTCTGGTGTACTGATATCTACTGGAGGCTTTCCAGTGTCCACCGTGTCAACCACAACGTCAGAAGGCGGTATGTCTTTACTGCCCTTGATATCGTATTCCTGACTACAACTAACTAACAATAAAATTAATAATCTTTGCAACGCATATCCCCCCCAGGAAGGCTGTTATTAACTCCTTTATAATAACTAGCGTTGAAGGCTGCTTATAGTTAACTTTTTTTTATCCATTAGCATATCCGGTTCATTAACCGGCTGTATCTTCTACATCTCCCGAATCAAAGGTAGATATATCTTTGGGGGTGGCCTCGGCAGGTGCCTCACGAAAGATTAGTGACTCTCCGGGGCGGCATCCTAGGAGGAGGATAAACAAAAACTTCATATGATGCTCTAAGGAGTGTCCTGCTTGCCTGTAAATTTACTTAGAGCCTTAAGTGCTTTGTTAAAACACTCAGAGTCGTCGCTATTCATAGAACGAAGAATTTGAAACATCTCCTGAGTCTTTTCATCTGGGGGCATATTGGCGTCTACTTGCTGCTCTTGCATCGCGGAGTCGTCTTGCTCGGGTGACAATGCGCTTTTGAAGACTTCTTGCTCTTCCTCGCCCATCTCAGAAAAATCACCAAGCTCTTGAGCAACCTTTCGGGTCACTTTTTCGTTAACGTGACCACGCCAATTTTCGAAAAGCATCTTGCTTTCTTTAAAAGAACTAAATTTACTCATAATGTATAAACTCCCGCTGGACTATACATTAATTAGTTTTATAATTACTAAACTGTTATGGCAGACGTAAGAATGTTCATTGCATTAATGATATAGCCAGCAGACACAGCGTATATGGTTGCTACGAGAACAAAGCCAAACCCGCTTAGTAAGCCGTATTCTATTGCGGTCGCACCGCACTCATCGTTAACAAAAGACATGATATAGTCCTCCTTGTTGGACAGTATATATCATGCTAATGTTCAAACGGCACAAAACTTTTTGTTGCAGGTGGATAAACCTTACAAACTGTTCTTTCTAACGTAATATTCGGCCTTGCCCTCTTGATCCCCCTCGGTATTATATATTGACTTCCATAGCCCTGCTCTTTCAGGCATGCTGGACGGGATTGTGGCGTTTAAGGCCTCTTTACTGGGATTTAATTGGTGCAGTATCCACATTGCTGCTGTTAGCGCCCCCATTGTTACATTACCTTTTGCTTCATTAGAGCTTTGCTTGTTCCAAGGATTAGACATTTTAGCATTTTTAAAAATTCTATCTCTCATTTTTTTTAATTTCCACGTTTCCTGCGTAAATTGAAACGCTCCATTTGTAATCTGAAAAGGGTTCGAGGTATGATGTGTAATTTTGTTGATACCTCTAGGGTTGCCACCTGACTCCATTATGGCAATTTCTATTAAGAAAGATCTTAAATTTATATTGGACGAAAGTCCTAATATTTGTAAAGCTCGGTCTACAGAACTCACAACATCAGAATGCAAGATAGAATGCTTTTGCTCATTTAGGAAGCTGTTCCATCTTTCTAGAAGTAACTTCATACTACCACTTCCTACACGACCAGTATCGTGCCTTCGTTTTAGGTCCTGGGTTGTCGCAATTATGGCGAGCGCGGAACGACTTACGAGCTTTTGGATTATTTTTTCGTATTTTCATGGTCTTTTCGCCTTTCTTCTTGGCACTTGAGCCACCATGACCAAAATTAACCTTCTTAACGTTACCAGTCTTAGGATCTTTGACGTAAACTTTAAATTTTTTGACATCTCCGCGTGTGGGTTTATTGAGTTTGACCTTTCTACCACGGTACTCTGCTTCTTCAAGGGCCCCTAGGGCTTCATAGAAGCCAAAATCTTCCTCAAGTGGACTGCCATCTTCATAGGAGGCATCAGCCATATAAAGCTCCTCTACAAGGTCTTCGTTTAAAAAATTGTTCCAATTTTCCATTATAAGCTTCATTTTTTTGATTTCCTTAGTCTAATTGTCTTGTTTTTGGAGGCTTCTTTGCGTTTTTTCGCATAATCAAAGGCTTTTTTCAATCTTGCCTTCACTTTTGGGTCTTTTGCGTTGTTGTATGCTGCTCGAACCCTCTGGTGGATAAGGTTTATAATCTGAGATTGCCTTTTATGCGATTTTGACTTAAATGAAGCCTTAGATAACGTCTTTTGGATGGCCGAAACCGATGAAAACTCAACAGAGACAGTATCTTTTGGATTTTCATCAGTATATAGTCTCCTGCCAGAGCCTTTTGGCTTTTTGCCTGTTCCTTTTTTGGGGTCTGCCTCTACTATACGTCCTTCTTCAGCTTTGACGCAGTTTCGATACCTTTTGCCGAACATAATCTTTGTTTTTCGCTTGGCGTGTGTCTTGTAGCCCTTCTGACACTTTTCCTCAAGCTCCATTTGCTCGTTTTCCTCTTCTAGAGGGCCATCTTGAAGCGCATTCGGCTCCATGTAGGGATGATCCTTAAGATATTTCTTCATTTTAGGGTGTGCAACCCTAATAATTACTTTTCGCCCTTCTTTTGCCATTGGTATGATACCTTATCCTTATTTATTGGACCACCCATGGCCCATGTATCGCAAGAACGTGCCGAGTGGCACTTAAAATGATGCATCCAGCAGTAGCCAAGACGCCCACTGTCGTCAGAAACATCCCCAGGCATGCATTTATCCATGCGGGAGGAGATGTCGAAGGCCACACAAACGCCGCACGTACTTTTTTTCGCCGCTTTTTCACTTGTGTCCCACTTTTCAGCCAGTTTATCCCAATAATCGCCGGGTTCTTCAACGTTCAGGGGGCCATACATATGGTTTTCTCTTGTGGCATTACGATTCTTTGTGTTTAGAGCCACGTCTTGCGTAGCCTTTGGGCATACCATATCCATTACTTTCTTTACAATACGTATAATCATTATTTTACCACCTTAATCTTATAGATGTTACCAACGCGACCCGGATTTTTCACCCCATAGACGTATTCTTCGGCAGATTCGTTGGTTTTCTTCTTCTTGGCCTTCTTGCCCCATGATTTACCCTTGCCTCTTTCCTTACAAGCACCAGGTGTGGGACGGCAAGCAGGGTATTTCTTGCGCTTCTCGCCACCAGATCGTCCACAGGACTTATAGCCACCCTTGCCATCAGGGGCATTGCAGTCAACCCAGCCTTTTTTCTTGCCCTTAGCGCCTTTTCGGCCAAACCAGTCTCTTAGGCTTGATTCCTTGCTAGACTCAGTACCGGCCTTCTTGCGTTTACTTTTCTTCTTACGCTTTTTTCTCTTTTTTTTTGCCTCGTCAAGGCCCGTCTTCTCGATGTAATCGCCTGCTTCGTGTTGGATCACATCCTCCATCTCCTCAAGGAACTCGTCAATGTCAAAGTCCTCGGGCAAGTCTAGGTCCTTCACAGCATCCTCAAGAGGATCTAGACCAGCAGCACCACCTTCCTTCTCCAGTGTGTCCAGGATCGCCTCCTCGGCGTCCTTGATTGCCTCTAGGAGGTCTATAGACTCATTGGTCTTCTTCTTCTTTTTCTTCTTGCCACCAGTTCCCCAGTTCTTAGCACCGACCTTACGGCACTTGACTAGAGCCCCTGAAGCATATGCAGAGGGCCAGACGCTGTAACGAGCCTTAACCTTGCGGTAGCAAGCATCCTTCTTGCCTCCGCTCTTCTTCTTTTTCTTACGCTTTTTGCGTTTCTCATCAAGCGTATCTGGTGTGATCTTAATTTTCATTAGATTTTCTCAGCCTTGCATTCTTTAGGTAAATAGGACTTAGGATCCTTTTTATACTCATCAAGCTTTGGCTGCTCCCATTTTGTGTACGGACAGTAGTTTTTGTAGTCTTTCTTATCTTGCAGAAAGAATTCTAAACCAAGGACATCTTTCCTCAGGCCCTTAATACCTTTCTGGCACTCCTCAACCTCGTCGGAAGGCTCTGGCTCCTCTATTGGTTCAGAATCGCTCACAGGGGCCTTCTCGGCATCCCCAGCTAGCGTTACCGTTAAGAGGACAGCGAGCATCCACGACATTACTGAGCCACCAGGGCTTCGATGCGTGTTAGCGTTGCCTTCATATACTCAATATCTTTTTCTATTGAGATGATCGCCCTAGAGTTGGTCTCGGCTTCTTCGACCTTCATCTCAAGAGAAATAGTTGTTCCTTCAACATCGGACAAGTCATTTTGGATTTGGGCGACAGCAACGTTAGTGTTCCAAACCCAGCCTGCAAGCGGGACAATTACAACTCCCAGTACAACAGTGAAGACCTTCCATACCTTCTCAACACTTGACTTAGTCATCCTTGTCCCTCCTAGTTATAGTGTTTGCTATTATAAATAGTACGTTATGGGATAGATTGTCCTTCGAATGTTGTTTTCATTTCTACCTATCTTCTATTGTTTAGCCCTCTCCTGGGATGAACTCACCTGTTGCTGTATCGTAATCTGCTTCTTCTGGCTCGTCGTCGTCTTCATCAGATATAAGCATGCCGATTTCGTTTTCAAGCTCTGCCAATTGATCGACAAGTTTTTCCGCACGTTCGTTAATTTCTATGACCTTGTCGTTCTTCGAGAAGACAAAGGGCATAAGCTTTTGACTAGCAAAGCCCTCGCCTCCTCTAAACACATTGATAGCAAACTTGAGAACCCCAAGAGCTTCCTTCTCTTTCTCTGTAAAAGCCGCAGCTTCTTCCGTAAGCTTAGCTGTAGCTCGTTCAAAGTTCTCTTTAATTAATTTATAGTCCATGACACTAGGTCTCCCATACACAATAAGTAGTTCTTAAATCTCTAAATTTTTTTCTGGGTGTTTTTTAGAGGGACCTTTTTAAAACTCTGAATTTTTCTGTGGGTGTCGCGAGTGTATCAGGCCGCGCCGGGGGGTCTGTCAAGCCTAGGGACTTACTTTTCTCTCCTAGGGGGAGGGGGGGGGAGCCCCCCCTTATAACCGATTGCGCTCAGTAGCGCAATGAAATAATGTAGTCTCCTTTGTTGTGAGGGTTAGGCTTGACAGAGCAGCCAACCCCCGTGCCCTTGCACAGAGCCTCCAGCTTCCGGAGCACGGTCACCGTGTCCGCCCTACACTGCGAGGTGCGAGCGCCCCAGAGACGCGCCGTGACGGCTGCGAGGGACACGGGCCGCCCGTTCTTAGGAAGGCGAGCGAGGACGCTCCCCGCGATAGCCTCAAGGCGCTTGTGAGTGCCCATGTCGCGGGTGTTGAGGACGGGAGTGATACGGGGCATTGCGTTGTTCATGTGAACCTCTCTGTTGTTGTTGATTGTATATATACCTTATCGTCCCCCCGACGTTGTGTCAAGGGGACGACCCTAGCGGCTAGGGCTCCACGGACATGGCCAGCACGTCCCCGCTCCAGTCCGTATGCCCACGGACGATGTTAAAGCTATCCAGCTCCAGCACCTCGGCTACCGTGCTGGAGTCCCACACTACGGCGGCACAGTAGCCTCCGCCGTAACACTCACCCGCCACCGCCTCCAGACGGGCGACCAGCGCCTTACGCGCCCCTTCCGGGCTGCTGTGCAGGCTAATCACCTGCGTCGTCGTGCCGTAGTCGCCCTCAACGTGGAGCCTTGCTGCGTAGACCATGTTTCACCTCTCCGTTGTGTGAAAGTAATCTAGCCCACCCCCGACGGTATGTCAAGGGCAGGCCCCCGAAGGGCTACCAGCTAAGCAAGCCGGTCATAGGCTCCGGGTCGGTAGCGTCGTCGTACCACCGACGACGGTCCTCGTCCGTCAGTTCCCGGTCACCGCAGGTAGGGCGCTCCTCGTCCTGCTCGTCCTCCTCCTCGACCTCGACCTCGACCACCTCGTCCTCGTCCACTAGCTCCCAATCGTTGCGTGCCATCGTTGGCCTCCCTTTCGTTGTTGATTGTACTTATATCTTATCGTCCTCACTCGTCCCTGTCAAGGGAATCGAGGTGCTCTGTCCATCGCTCGCTATCCTCGATGATGGACAGCAACAGGCACCAGGCTGACAAGGCCGTGCAACCCACGGCGATAAGCGTTCCCCACATGTGTCCTCCGTTCGATTGTATATATATCTTATCGTTCCATCACTCCTCTGTCAAGGGAACCCCCCACGTCATGTCACACCCACACCCACGGTTGACGCGACACTCTGGCATGTACTGCACCCCGTCGATGATACAGTCCACCGAGCCCCACTCTGCGCGGGGAGCCCCTACAGGCTCCGATGCGTTGCCCATGCTCATCCCGATGAAGAGCACCAGCGCAAGTGCTCCAAAGATACCCGCCAACTCCAGCATGTCACCGTTCATGTTCTCTCCCTCGTTGTTGTGTATTACTTTTATCTGCTCTCGGTCAGTTTGTCAAGCTGCGGCGCAGACCACGGCAGCCGATAGGCCGTCCCCCCTCATCCCTCACCAGAGGGCCGGGAGACATTACGTCCCCCCGTGGTGAGGCGCTGGCTACCATGCCACTGACGATAAGCGTCACGCCCTTCACAGGGTCCGGCAACCCTGTGACCTCACCGTAAGTGGTCATGACCGTGGGGATAACCACGGTGGAACCTCCACGGCTCCCGTCTAGCCACGGCTCCACTGTGGCCACGGGGGCGGCGTCCACCTCCACAGTGGCCACACGGGCCACCTCCCCGGACGGGGGCAGGGACAACACCCCGCATGGGTGGTGGATGTTCAGAGCGTGCGGGGTAAGGTTCACAAACATGTTCTCTCCCTCGTTGTTGATGTTTATATCTTATCGGGGTCTGGTTCCCCTGTCAAGTCAGACGGTCGCTAGCTCCTGGAGCCAGGCGATCGCGCACTCTGCGCGATGCTGGACCTCGGTGAGCGTCATGGATGCTGGCCACTGCTGATCGACCAACAGGGCGTCACGGTCGGCGTGCGCCTCGGTCTCTGCGATCCGCAGAGACCACCCTTGCCCCTCACCTGGCTCCCAGATGCTGATGTACTCCCCGCGTGGGCCTGTGCCCTCGTCGCCGAAGTAGTCCCACACGATGACCTCAATCATATTCCCTCCGATTGTGATATTATCTTATCGTCCTCGGCAACCCCTGTCAAGCCTAGCGAGCATCCTTCAAGCGCTGGAGCGCTTCGGCGAAGTCCTCGACCACTTCAATCGTCTCGCCAGGGTGGACGATTGACGTGAAGCACGGCATGCCGGTCAGTTCGACCGGCACACCATCGCGGTCGATGAGAAGATAGTACATGTTTCCTCCGTTTGATTGTACCAGTAGTGTAACGGGGGCTAGGCCCCCTGTCAAGGGTTACCGCCGGAACACCGTGATGCGACCGTTGCCGCTGTGGTGCTCGCGGTCGCAGTTGACCTCACGGTCATAGGCGCGGGCCTCCGCCCTTGCCTCCCGCTGACGGTCCTCGCGGGTCACTGCCCGCATGAACACGTCCGCCATGCGGCGGGACTTGGTTACTGCGTTGGAGCGCTTCACGTTGCTCCGAAGACGGGTGCGAATGACTGCCATGATTGACCTCTCTGCGTTGTTGTTTGATTGTACCAGTAATGTAACGGGGACCGGAGCCCCCGTCAAGGATTATTATT